>ERZ773214.294-NODE-294-length-34329-cov-121.859018_pt1 | contig 34329 bp, 36 predicted proteins | sample MGYA00511238_ERZ773214 | MGnify/ENA primary metagenome ERZ773214 (study PRJEB29015, sample SAMEA2738157) | human oral metagenome | biome: human oral; feature: human-associated habitat; material: saliva | place: China | collected 2259 ... | reverse complement strand
CACCTAACGCGGCTAAACCCCCCACCTAACGCGGCTAAACCCCCCACCTAACGCGGCTAAACCCCCCACCTTGAGTAAGGTTATCCACATGATGCACGTCACATTAAATATATTCCCTGCGGTGCAGTGAATCAGTCCCAAAAAGGGGATATGTTGCAAAAACGCAACACGTAACCCTAGATATATTCCTCTATTTGTGCTAGAATATAAATGTAGAGATTAGCAAGCAAAGTGAAAGCCTTTCGACATGGAACCCACCTCAGAACCCCTAAATCCCAGCAGTGAGAAAACCATTCACCAAGAGTCAGAAGATGACTTCCAACTCGTACTTGACACCTTTTCTATCCTCTTCTTCCTCTTAGGTTGCTTGAACCCGGTCGTGTTGCTGACCGTGCTGCTGACCGTCTTCTTTGGAAAAAAGAAGCTACAGGGGCGGTGGCTTGTTATCTGTGGGCTAGTGGCTGGACTGGTTGCGGGAGGATTTTTCAACGCGGTTTCTTTGTATCTCACCCCGGTTCTAGAAATCACGGAGCTCATGCGCGGAAACATGGTGAAGCTCATGCACGGTGCAAGCGCTGATAGTGTCGATAGTGTCGTGGATCTGGTGCTCAACCGCGCGGGCACTTGGTTCTTCGCACAAATCCCCTTGGGTGTACCGGTGGGTTTGATAATTGCCGGAGACATTATCCATAGGCGCAGTGTGGGAAGGGATGAAAACAATGCTTGATGCACCGCTGAAACCTGAGAAATATCTGACCGCCGAAGACGTGGGGTTTCATTGTTTCTCCCGTGGTCAGTGTCCCCGGTTGGGACGTTCACGGAGTATATAGCGGAAGCCGTGCTCAATGAAACGAAAAGTGGTGCCGGTGTAGTTATGGCACTATGCAGTGATTGCATAATGCTATGACTGCATAGTGATATCAATCTGCAATGATTGCACCCTTGCTACCGTGTTCTTATGCCTGTATAGTAGTGATAAGCGCCAGGTGTAAGTGTAACCTGGCTCACAATAAAGAAGGGCTGCCGATGATGCGCCAACACCACCAGCAGCCCTACGTGACGGTTTAGAAGAAGCGGATAGCCTCAATCAAAACCAGGCAAAGGGTAGCAACCTCACTTGCACGCTGGATTGCAACCCAAAATTTGTCGTTAGACATGGGGGTACACCTCCTCCCTGTCCCTTCCAGGAACGCGGAGTTGCGTTACCATCTGCTCATCATAGCAGGCGTAATGTAATCTCGTGCGGGCATCACTGCTGACTTCGGCGGTTGCACCTACTGGACAAGGCGATATACACTTAAACATGTCCGACTATTCGGACAGCCCCGGTGTAATCCGGGAAATTGAGATTCTTTCAGCCCCGCTAAAGCCTTCGGCTTAGCGGGGTTTCTCATACCCACCGCAGGAAGGAGACAACGGACGCAATGGAGCACCGAAACCGAATCAGTATCAAGGACACCCCCGCCATTCTGGAGCGCATGTTGTTCTCACTGGCCTTCAAGCGGGCCAAGAAGAAATTCCCGCCGGGCACCTCAGAGACAATCATCAAGATCTCACTTAAGAATCAGCCGGAAGAGCGGCTAGACGACATCTTCTGGATTTCTGATGAAATGACCGACATTATTTTTGAGGCGGCTCAAGATGAGAGCTTACCCGCTCGTGCTCCCGGTGAATCCCGGCTAGACCTCACCCGCCAAACCGGGGTGATGTTCGAGGCAGGAACCGGGCTTTTCACGATTGACCCGACCGCACCGAAGAGCCTGTGGTGCAGCACCGCCGCCGGTGCGCTTCCGCCGGTGCGCGAAGTGCTGGGATTCATCATTCATGAGGACGCGAAGATTTTTGTCATCTACGGTCTTCCGCAGCGTGCCGCTGAGAACTCGCCAGTTGAAGCACCGCGAGGCCCTGGTGAAGTCCGCGGAATCCCTGAGAGCCCCGGTGAAGTGCCCAGCGTGGCAATAGGTGGACGGCATGCCATGCCCGATTCTGACATGTCCGAGGCCGTTATGCGGCTTGTCGATACAACGTTTTTCCTGATGGGTGATGAGTCTCTAGCTGAGGTTGAATCCGAAACAGTAGGCCGGAAGAATCAGCCCAAGCGCGGCAAGCGGCGCGGCGGTCAGGCACCCTTTACCGTGCGCACGGTGCGGGTGGGCCGTCAGCTCCAGAGGGAAGCAGTCACGATTGAGCATGACTCAGAAGCTCAGACAGGGCGAGAAGATCGTGAAGAGTGGTATCACCATCAATTCGTAGTACGCGGCCACTGGCGCAATGTCGCCTACGGTAAGGGACTGTCGAAGCGCCGGTTGAGGTGGATTATGCCCTTTTTGAAAGGCCCGGAAGGAACGCCGGTGATTCGCCGTCCGCTGGTGAGGGTCTGGCGCTAGTGGACAGAAAGGATTCAAAGACGATGACAGAGAATCAGGCTGAGCAGCTGTACACCGCGACGGTAGAGTTCCGCCGACCCGGTGCGCAGCAGTGGGAAGTGAACGCGCAGGCTACCGATACGCTGGAAGGTTTGGTGGAGTGGGCGGTTCCGGCTTCGGCGCAGCTCCAGCGGCCTGTGCCGCCGCTGACAGCGGCGGCGGTGAGCGGGTTTATCGGTGCCGCGTTTGGTCATGCTGGAGCCCGTCAGCGAGTGCGGGTTGAGCCCGCAGCCGAAGGCGCAAAGCCAACGCTGGACGTGCTGGAGGATTTCGCGCGACGACGTGAGAGCGGCGCGGTGACCGTGGAGGACGTGGAGCGTCACGCGGTGATGTCTGAGCGTTATTTCCGTCCGCCGAATGGGTTCTTTTTCGCCTGACACACAAAGGTGCCCCACCCCCTTCTAGGGGTAGGGCACCTTTTATTGTGGCTTCTAGCCTTTCCTGATGTGCCAGGTCACGTGTTTGACCGAGTTAATAAGTTCGCACATGCCGGTGTGCTCGTGATCTTTGCCTTCTTCTTTGAGCTGCTTCTTGTTGCAGAGGCGATAATGCCAAATCTCGGTCGTGGTGTAGGAGTAGTCCTTGTCGGACGGGACAATGTGAATAACGCTGTTGAGCTCTTTTCCCGGTTCAGCGTTTTCAGGGTCACCGTTCCAGTCAAAGGTTGGATAAGTCATTGCCCAGGTATTGCCGTCCTGAAAATAGAAGTCTGATGTGAGTTCTTCGCCCCACTTTTGAACCGGGCTTTTGGTCTTGAATGTGATGGTGGGGCGGCGGCGGAGAACGTCATCATAGGTCGGGTCTGTGACGATGTGCTCTTTCTTGATGTACGGGTTCCAGTCGCGGATTTTCAATTTTTCAAGGCGAGTTTCTTTATCGATGCTTTCTTTCTCAATCGTCCGCACACGCCCGGTCAGCCATTTTTTGACTTTACGCACAATGGCGCGGTTGCGCCCCAAAGGGCAGCCGATGAGCAACCCGAGGATTAGAAAGGTGAACGCGACGGACAGGCTAGTCGTAAGTTCGCTTGGGGGTGAGGAGGTAAACATGATTTTTCCTTCTGTTGGGGGTTTCGGCTGCACCGGTTGGCTTAGCCGGTAAGGGTTTCGGGGTTTCCCTCCCCGTTCTTCCTTACACTTATATTGTAGCACAGACTAAAGTATATAAACAAGGTGTGGCGGCGGGAATTTCGAGAAAATCTCACCCCGAACCAGGGCACACAAAAGGGGGGGCGGGCACATCACGTACCCACCCCCTGTAGCGTCTCAGCCTAAACTAGCGCACCAGCCACGGCACAAGCGCCAGCAGTGACAGTAGCACCAGCGCACATGAGGCAAACAGTCCGGTGATGTCCACTCGCCAGCCCTTCGCACGGAACCACAAGCTAGCGACGGAGCCAGCGGCGCAGAAGAGCGCCAGAGCCAGCAAGCCGTAGAATCCGAACGAGCCAGCCGCAGCAGCAGCAGAGAGTGCAATTTTCACATCCAGGCCTTCGATAAGCTCAGGGACGCTTCGCTGCATCTGGCGGATGATGGCCCACATCTCCAGGGCGGCAAGGAACATAAACCCGCCCGTCGCGCCTGCGCCGGCATCTTCGGGAGACTGAATCAACCCGGCGTTAAGGAAGCCGCTAACGACCAGACCGCAAGCGACCGATGCCATAATCGTTACGGCGCGAAAGCCGGTAGCCTCCACGTTGGCGCGCTTGCCAAAGGCAATGACCGGCCCGGCGGCAATCAGGAAGAGTGCCAGAATGAGAGACGGGCCGTAGGTGGGCCATAAGCCCAAGAGCCCAAGGAAGAACACGGCCATGCTTAAAGCGCAGCAGCTGACCGTGAGCCACGGGTGAGAGTGAGAGTTCTGGGGTGAAGTGGTCATGATGATTTGTTCCTTCTGTCGTATTTTTTGGAAAGGACACGCTCAATCCTAGAGGTGCCGCCCCCGCCGGTGTGTGGTTTTTTGGTTTACCCCCGGGTAAGGTGACGTGTGCGGGGGATAGGGTAATATCCGCGTAGTTGCCCACGAATAGATGTGAACCCGCGCCAGGCTTAGTCCTGACGTGTGGAGATTACCCCTACTTATATTATAGCACAGACTAAAGCATGTAACAAGGGGGTTAGGGTCGCGAGCTGCAAAAATAATAGCCGACACGGTTTTTATTTTCCTTAGTTTGTGCTACAATATAAGTGTAAGGAAGATACGGGGCGGAACCCTGAAACCCTTACCGGCTACGCCAACCGGCGCAGCCGACAGCAAATCAGAAAGGAATCGACAATGAGCGCTAACACCTGGAATGTAAGGTCTGCGGACATGCCCGACCTGATTTTCAACGTCGAGCAGATGGAGAACGCGGGAAAGAAGGTTTACGGCCTCGTCCTGACCGACCGTATCCCCTTCACTTTTGACGGGGAAGAAAAGAGGTTGGCCGGTGGGAAGTTCGGCACCCTGGAAGACATTCTTGATTGGCTCGAATCCAACCCGGGACAGATTCAGAAGCCCTTCTGTGAGACTATCAGTGGCGGGCACCGTGGCACTGGAGAGCAGCTGTACACCGCGCCTTGCGTCCCCTTGCAGGAAGACGTTTACGTGTGGTGGAATCACGAAGACCTAGAGCAAGCACCGGGGACTCGAACCGTCCTCATGGATTGCGGTTACGCCGACAAGGACGACTTGAGCGACCCGACCGCCGAAGCATGGGAGGACATGGAGCGCTTGAACGTCCATTCGGAACCGCTACCGGTCACGGTTGAGAATGTTCTCGCTTACGCTCACCATGAGGTGTTCAGGGTCAATGTCCCGGAGCGAGTCGAACTGATTCCGGCGAATGAGATTCTAGATGACCTGGAGGAGCATTTCGCGCAGCAGACCGAACAGGACTAGGGGAGGGGAGTAATGCTACTAGCCGCTCTCTCGGTCGAGAAAATCAACACCACCGGAATGATTGTTGCCGCGATTTTTGTTTTAGCGGCCGGGGTTACCCTCATTCAGGGTGCAATGTTTGCCTGCGCTGTGGTCATGCAAAAATAAAAGCCCCCGGTGCCACCGCCCGCAGTGGGCGGGGGAAAAAGGCACCGGGGGAACCCCCGCCACACGCAGGGGACAGAAGGGCGTGAAAATCATGTTAACCACGCAGAAGAAAGGATAACAGCAATGGTAAAGAAAAAGAAGAAGGAACTAGAGCAACCCGAGTTCATCGCGTATTTGACGAGTTCGGACGTGGCAAAAATGGCCGGGGTGGAGGTTCCGACCGTGAACAGCGCCCGCGCGAAGGGCGACCTGCACCCCGCCTCGCGCACCGGCACCACGTGGGGCTACCTTGAACCCGAGGTGCGCCGCTGGATGAAATGGCGTGAGGAGAACCCGCCGGAGTCTCGCCGTTGGGGTTGGAATAACAGCGGTACCCCCCGCCCGCACGGCGTAGCAGTCAAGGGCAGCAAGAAGCAGGGCAAGAAGAAGCAGTGAAAATCGTAGCGGTCATTGCGCTATGCATTCTCGCGTTGGGGTTCTTGTTCTCCCCGGTGTATCTTCTCGTCACCCGCGAGTGGGGGAAGCGCTTCGGTGCGTGGTATTGGCTGGCCTGGGCTACGCTGGCGGTCTGTACCGGGCATCTGGCAGTGACCGTGGCGGTGCAGGGCTAGGCTCTGCACCATACGGCGCAGCCGAACAGCAAATCAGAAAGGAAATAAACATCATGACACCTCTCCATAAATCATTCCTGGAACGGACCGGGAATGAAGCCGCTGCAACCTTGAATGAGCTTCTTGTACTTGGCCTTATCGGGATTATGGGCGCCGTTCTCTTGTTGCTCATCTGCGCGGTTGTCAAGAAAGGATTTCTAAAACTCACAGAATTCATTCGATACAAAGAGACTTTGGAGAAAAAGGCAGTCCCTGGAGAGTTCGCCTTTGACTTTGAAATCTACGATTGGAACGACGACATCAAGGAAGAAGAGATCATCAAAAATCCGACCTTTGATGAGGTCAAGTTCCAAGGGCCGGAGTTTGAGTTTCGCTCGTTTCTTCCTGACCGCGAAGAGCCCCTCTCCACGACGCTAAAGCTCAAGAAAAACGGCCTGTGGTCCCCTGACGGCTGGAACGGATCGCCGGACGATACCGATCGGCAGGTCATTTCCACCGTTCACATTGTGCCCACCGACCGAGAAACCAGCTACACTACCACCGAAATTTGGCACTTGAGGCACTGTAGCCGCCGCCAGCTGCGCAAGGAAAAGGAAGCAAGGCAGGTTCACCGCCACGATGGACGGTGCAAGCGGATTAAATCAGTCAAGCAGGTAACCTGGCATATCAAGGGTGGTCAGTAGAAGGTGCAGCCCCTCTCTCGCACAGTGCGAGTGGGGGGCTTATTTTTTGGGGAATTTGTGGGGTGAAACCTACTTATATTCTTTAATTTGTGGTATAATATAAGTGTAAGGAAGAACCGGGGCGGGAAACCCCGAAACCCTTACCGGTAGCAGTCAATCCCGGCGCAACCGACCAGCAAATCAGAAAGGAACTGACATCATGTCACACAGCATCAAGTACATTCGAAAGGAAAAGGGCCGCACGTACTCGGCACACATTGGCGGGCCTTCACCATTCGGGAACGGGCCGTTCGATAACCGCTGGTACTTCCGCAGCAGGGGAAAAAGGCTCTGGCTCAATATGGACCGTGGCCCTAACCCCATTGCCGAAGCATTGGGTGAGAACGCAGAACACATCACCATTCACGGCAAAGACCAGCGCCCGACCGTTTTCTTCGCCGCTGATGAGGTCATTGAATTTTTTGAGAGAGAAGCCGAAGAAATTCGCAAAGATCAGCACCGGAGTCAGGAAGCGGGTTTCCTGAAAAGCTTTGCGCAGTGGCTACGCTGGCTTTCTCGCCAGATTGAGCGAGACTACCCGTTCGACACCCGCCTTCTTCGAGCTGAACATCTCTACGCGCTCAACGTCGACCCGTGCCCGCCGGGCTTGTGGAGGGTCTGCAATGAAGACGGTGACACGTTGGGATGGGTTCATGAAATCGACGTCCCCCGCTGCACCAAGTACTACGGTTACATCGTGAACAGTCATGCGGCCATGATGGGTAATGAACTTGATGCCTACGCCTACGCCGATTCGCAGAGCGATAGCCTGGAAACCTGTGTGAATGAAGTTCGCGCCGCAGCGCAACCGCCGCGGAATCGCAGGATTCGCTAATTCCCATCAGGGATAAGGCGAAAACTAGCCGGTGACGAAAACGCTTGCCTCGCTTTCAGAGGTAGTGTTAAACTGGAAACATAACCGCATAGGGAACCTTGGAAGTGGCTAAGTTTTGCGAGGCTATCCCTTATTCTCGCCCCCTCACAAGGGGGTGGGCCTTCATTGAGGAATCAATATTTACGTTGGAAGAGCTTTTCTCTTGCACCCTTTCCTTCCGCTTCGCCCCCGCTGGTGGGGCGGAAGGACTTTCATTGAGGAATTGATGTTTTTGGGGAGGGAGCCTGACTCTCTGTGCGTATTCCCCGCCGCTTGCGGGCGGCGGGGCTTTCATTGAGGAATGTACTGTAGCCCTATTGGAGCGGAACTTTCCTAACATTTCCCTTAGCCCGGTGACGGGTTAAGGGACTTTCATTAAAGCTTCGGCACTGAACCTATTAGGTTCAGTGCCGAAGCTTTTTAAATACCCGCAGCAGAGCCTGGAGCCCGGAATTTTTCGTGATGATTTCGCCGCTGGAGCTTGTTTATATTCCTTAGCTTGTGCTACAATATAAGTGTAGGGAAGAGGAAGGGAAAAACCTCAAACTTACCGGCAGCACCAACCGGCGCAGCCGAAACCTCCAATGGAAGGAAAACACCATGAACCGCAAGTACACCCGCATTGATGAGGCAATTTTCCGCGAAATTATCGAGCCCATCGAACACGGCGATGTGGAAGATGCACGGGCAGAATTTGATATTGACGCAATCGCTGAGAAGGTTCTCGGCGGGGTTGATGAAGGGTTTGCGTGCAAGGTCACCGTAGATGAGTTCTGGAAAATCGTAGAAGAGAACGCCCGCTAGGGCACCTCTTCACTTCCCCCTCTCGCATGGGCGAGAGGGGGAAGCCCCGGAACCTTACCGGCTACGCCGCCCGGCGCAGCCGACAGCAAATCAGAAAGGAACTGACATCATGATTGAGCTCTACCACTGGAAGCACCCCCGCACCGGCCAGAAGCGCTACTACCTCAACACCTGGAAGGAAGCGATCGGGCTAAGCCTGGACTACTACAACACCGGCAATATCCGCGCGGCCTCTTTGCGCGGTGAGGGTATCAGTAACTCCAAAGCCCGCCAAATCCACATGAAACTGTGGTTCGACGAAGAGAAAAACCTGCACATTGACGGTTTCAATGGGGCGCGCGGAAGCATTACCGAAGACGAAGTCCGCGAGTACGTCAGCGAATATCTCGCCAACAATGGCGGACTAGAGCTGCTGGACTAGCCCGCCAGCTCAGGGGCATAAGAAAGAGGTACCCCGAATTATTTCGGGGCACCTCTGGAGCCTAGCTCATCCCCGCTAGACGCGGGGAACACACCGGCCATCGAAAGACATACCGGCTCATCTCCACTTACGCGGAGAACATGTTCCCATCATATCACGCCCTAGCGGTAGAGCCGATACCCGACCAACAAGCACGTACACCGTGCTATCATTGCAGAGTGCTATCATTGCACAATGCAATGACTGCATCAGAAGGAGCAAATCATGATTATCACTATCGGCAGCCACAAGGGCGGCACCGGGAAATCCACCCTCGCGGTCAATCTCGCCGCAATCTATCAGCGCGCCGGGCACCGCGTCATCGTCATCGAAGCCGACCCGTCCGTGTCCACGTCCTCTATGTGGGCCGCGCGTCGAGAAGAACACGAGGACCTGGAACCGGTCACCGTCCTACGGAAAATTGGCGGGCTGAACGTCACCCTGGAAGGCCTGGAGCGCGCCTATGATGTCGTGCTGGTGGATACGGCGGGCAAGGATTCGGTGGAATTGCGCACCGCAGCGTTAGTCTCTGATGTGCTGGTCATTCCGACCAATGCCGACAAGCCCGACTTGGACAGTACGAGCGAATTTCTCGCCCGCATGGACGAAGCACGCATCATCAACCCCGCGCTAAAAATGCTGGTGGTCATCACTCGCGCGCCCACCCATGCTAAGAGCAAGCACCGCGAAGTAGCTATTGCCGCGCTGGAGGACAACCCGGAAGAGTTCGCTCTGGCGGACGCGGTGATTTTCAATCGCCGCATTTACCCCGACGCTCTAGAAGAAGGGCGGGGTGTGGTAGAGCAGCGCGCCCGCACTGAGCAAGCCAGCGAGGAAATGCAGGCATTGGCGAGTGAAATTCTGGACTACGCGGGCGCGTAAGACCCGATCCCGAACGACTTTTTAAGGAGGTGCCCATCATGGCACAAGCAATCAACAGCAAAGCGCAGCAGAAGCGAAGCGGCACCCGTCGCGCAGGTTCTCGCCGCGCTGAGGACTTTGTGGCCAAGAGCGAGAAGCATAATATCGACGCGGCGGCACAGACCCGCGCGATGGATACGGCGGCGCGAGCTATCGCCCGAGACGAAGGCATTAAATTCACCATTTACACCCTTCGCGGCACTGAACAGCAGAAGGAATTGGTGGAGTATGCCGCAAAGCGGGAGAAAAAGAGTATGCAGCAAATCCTCGCCGAAATGTTCGATATTCTGGAAGAGCGTTACGGTGAAGAGGTGCCGCTGGACTTCTAGGCTGTTCTCGTGGTACGGTGTTCTTAACTGATTTGCTGGTTCCCCCCTTGTTCATGATGCGAGGGGGGAACTTTTTTATGTCCTGAATCGCCGGCGCGCTGAAATTCTCTCGAAGAATCCACCGCCACAGCTTGTTTATATTCCTTATCCTGTGCTACAATATAAGTGTAAGGGAAACCGGGGCGGAACCCCGAACCTTACCGGCTGTAGCTAATCCTGGCGCAGCCGACCAGCGAATCAGTAAGGAAAAAAACATCATGTCAAAGATGACCGCCGCAGACATCACCGCTATCACCCGCGAGGTGGAGGAAATCGAGAAGAACGGGGGGAAGCCCTACGCCCTGTGGTGCGACCGCCCGGCAATCCTTCGCATGGGTGAGTTTGCAGATTCGAACCCCTGGCTTCCGGCACAAAAAACCTATCTTGGGGTGGGCACCCTGGAGGGCATCATATCCATCATTGAAGAGCTCGTCACCCCGCAGATTGACCCGTTCTGTGAGCTCGTCACCAATGGCACCCGCGCCAGCGGTGAAAAGCTCTACGCAGCCCCCGGGGTGCCGCTAACTGAAGATGTTTACCTGGCGTGGTACGGGTGCCCCTCTGAAGTAGTTACCGCCCCGCGCACTGTATGGTTTGATTTCGAGGATGACGACCTCGACCCGTGGGGAAAGCTGGACGAGGCAACCGCCGAACCCGTGGCGGTCACCCGTAAGAACGTGAAGGCATACGCCCGCTATGCCCTCAAGCGGGATTACGGCACCGCCAAGCTTGTACCGGCGCGTAAGTTTGTCGCCCGCATCGCTAAGGACTTAGGGGTTTCGACCGAAGCGCTGAGCTAATAGCTGAGCGCACAGAAGACAGGGGGAGGCTGGAATGTTCCAGCTTCCCCCTGTCTTCTGTGGCGTGGCGCTAATGGTGCAGCTTCTCGCGCATGTGTTCTAGATGAGCTCTGAGAGGCGCTAAGGCGGTTCGCCCCTTGTGGGGGTGGGCCGCCTGTTTGCTATCTGGTTCCGGGTGGTTTTTCGGGGTGAATTAGGTGCCGTCTCACCTTGTTTATATACTTTAGTCTGTGCTACAATATAAGTGTAAGGAAGAACGGGGAGGGAAACCCCGAAACCCTTACCGGCTAAGCCAACCGGTGCAGCCGACCAGCAAATCAGACAAGGAAATAAAAATCATGGAACCGTTTATCATCATGGCCCTGTACATCCCTAACTCCCGTGGGGAGATTAAGGTTTCGCTCAGTGTGGAGGGCGACGCGCCGATTTCCGAAGATATTAGCGACATGGTTCGGCGATACATGACGCGAGTTCGGGCGGTTTCGTCACCGGTCAGCGAGCATCTGGACATCATGCTAGGGATGATTCGCGAAGCGGGTTACAAGCCCGACCTGTCAAAGCAGGTTACATGTGACGGGGTAATCACCGGCTGGATGATTCAATTCTACTGTGCCTAAGTAAGGTAGGGGCGGCTCAGAGGAAACTCTAAGCCGCCCCTGTCGCGTATCATGCTGTTCATGGACAGCGCAGCAACTAAAAGGTTTTGGGACAAGGTGATTAAAGGGCAGGCCCCCGGTGCGTGTTGGGTCTGGACGGGCGCGATAGGCGCGGACGGCTACGGTAGATTTTGGGTCAAAGATCGCGACAGCCCGGAAGGGTTTATCATGTGGCGCGCGCACCGCTACGCCGCCGCCGTAGCGTTCGGGCTAGAGCACGTGCAGGCCGCCGAAATGGTTACGCACCTTTGCGATAACCCCCTATGTGTCAGGGCTGAGCCTGGCGCGCTTTCACATCTGTTCTTGGGTAATCACGCGGACAATATGCGAGAGCGCGCCGCACGCGGGCGCGATAACCTGCACGGTTACGTTTTCTTGCGGCGCAGCAGAGCAGAGCGCGCCGCTGACGCGCGAGAGCTTCGGGACTTTGTGCTAGAGCATGGCTACAGCCAAGAGGCCATAGACCGCTTGGGGCGGGGTATCGTCATGGAGGGACAAGCGCGGTTGTTCTAGGTTTCTTGGGTCAGGGGTACACTGAAATTATCTCGAAACTTCCGTCGCCTCGCCTTGTTTATATGCTTTCAACTATGCTACAATATAAGTGTAGGGAAGAACGGGGAGGGAAACCCCGGAACCTACCGGCTAAGCCGCCCGGTGCAGCCGAACAGCAAATCAGAAAAGGACACAACATCATGACTATCAAGGTTCGCCACGAAAGCGTGTGGAACAAGAAGAAGGGTTGCTACGAGACTCGCTACTACCCCGTTCCTAGTCATTGCTGGTGGCCCGCAATTGAGTTCGAGCGCTACCTCTTCGACCCTTACGGTGGAACGGGCCTGGCGGCTTACTTCCGCGGTGAAAAGCTTCCCGCTGATGACCTTATGGCTATCAACCTTCACATTTATTTTGATGAAAATCAGAAGTTGCACATTTATGATTTCCGTGAAAATAAGTACATTACGAAGAAGGAAGCTCACGCGGCCATTGTTCGTTATGTCAAGCAGCAGGGCGCTGTTGAAATTGTAGATTAGCCACAGGGGGGGCGGTTCAGAGGAAACTCTGAGCCGCCCCTCTTCTATGTTTTCCGGGCCAGGGTTGGGGTGAAATTTTCTCGAAATTCCCGCCGCCACACCTTGTTTATATACTTTAGTCTGTGCTACAATATAAGTGTAGGGAAGAACGGGGAGGGAAACCCCGGAACCTACCGGCTAAGCCGCCCGGTGCAGCCGAACAGCAAATCAGAAAAGGACACAACATCATGACTATCAAGGTTCGCCACGAACTCACCTGGGCGGAGAAGAAGGATATCTACTACCCGGAGCCGCGCTCTTCGTGGTGGCCCGCGCTTGAGTTTGAGCGCTACCCGCGCGACCCTCACGGTGGAACGGGCCCGGCGGCTTACTTCCGCGGTGAAAAGCTTCCCGCTGATGACCTCATGGCAATTGATATTCACATTGTCTTTGATGAGAACATGAAGCTAAAGATTATCTTCTTCCGCAAGAACAAGTACATCACGGAGGAAGAGGCCTACGCCCGTATTGCTCGCTATGTTGAAGAGCAGGGCGGCCTAGAAGTTGTAGAGTAGCCAACGAATGACGGCGGGGCGGCTCAGAGGAAACTCTGGGCCGCCCCGCCGCCCTTTCGCGTTCCTATTCGGTTTCGGCTGATTCCTTATGCACGCGCAGCAGGCCGTTGACTTGCGCACGGGTCAGGCCCAGGCGTTGCGCAATGTTTGCGCTAGGCTCATTGAGCGCGGCCATTGCCGCGACCGGTGCAGAGAGCACGCGGCGGGCTTCTTCGCGGGCTTCTTCGCGCTTGGCGCGCAGCGCCTCTAGTTCTTTCTCACGGGCGGCGATTTTTTCGTCAATCTTGGCCGCCTCTGTGTTTTCTTGGAGGGTGAAAAATTCTTTTGCAATGGTAAAGAGCTGAGCCTCACGCTCAGCAAAGGCGCGCGCATTTTCGCGCGCACGGCGTGCGGCGGTGGTACGGGGTGAACGGGACATTTTGGTTTTCCTTCCGTCAGGGATTCACCAATAGTTTAACTGTTTGTCTCCACAGGGTGCATAGAAAGCGGGTGCAGCCACGGCAATTTTTCCCGAACCTTTACCTAGTGCCTACACAGCGAAGCCGCCCGGTATCTGTTTCGTGCAGATGCCGGGCGGCTGAACTCAACGATTCATGACCTTTTGGAAGGTCACTACTGAATTTGATGATACCTCATGGACGCATCATCTTCTAGATTTTTCGGCGGTGCGCCGAAAAATTGGCGGCGCAGCCGCCGGTTTCGCTCATTCACAGTTGGCACGCGCCAGTGGACAATCTGCACACGACCTGTGGACATCCGCTTCACGATCAATTCACCCCGCACGCTCCTCTCTTGACCGTTCACGCCTGACACACAAGTGTGCACAGTTTGACACACTGTCTTGCTGCCTGGAATGCATGACCGCTCTATTCTCTCTTTCCTTCCGCAAGCTCCCTCCAGAGAGAAGAAGCGTTCAAGCACACCGGCGCCGCCTGTGTATGAACGCGACAAATTGTTGTCGGACAAAACCGTTTCTCGTTTCAGAACCTCCACCTCGTTGTGCTCGTTCCTCGCACGCTATGGAGCTGAAACGTTTCACTCTCTTTTTGTCACACCTCATGCACCTAGTAAGCCAGGTGTATAAAATGACTTGTTCATAATAAGATTCAAGGGTAGAATGAGGGTATGCTGACCATCCATAAGCTCACCGCAGGTGACGGCTTCCGCTACTACACGCACGAGGTTGCGAGTAACGATGCGCTGCGCTCTGCCGACCGTGAGATAGGCGACTACTACACCGTAGAGGGTATGCCTCCGGGTCAGTGGGTCGGCGCTGGTGCGGCTGAATTGGGTCTAGAAGGCAACGTCTCCGAGGAACAAATGGATGTTCTTTTCGGGCACAAATTCACCCCACTAGAGACCGAAGAGATTACCGACCTACTCCAAAATTCAACCCCTGAAGCATTCGAAGAAGTGCGTGCTCAGGCGTGGGATAAGGTGCAGAACCGCGCCGCAGAGCGTGCCTTTCTCATCATTGAGGGCACCCGCAAGGGTAGGACTCAGCAGCAGATTGTGGACGATATAGCGCACCTTTACAAAGAAGCTCCAACTCAGGTTACGGTTGCCCGTTACCTTGAGCGCTACCGCGCAGCAGGCTACACCGTGACCAAGAGTGAGTACGTTAAGAACCCCGAGGCACCCCGACCTGATCGCGCCGAGTTCATGGCAAACTACCGCCTTCTAGAACACGAAGCGACCGCCGCACAGCACGCTTCCCAGCGTGCTATCGACGCACACTTTAAGAAGCATGTCGCCCCGAGCCTGCACGCACAGCGTGAAGGCTCCACCGAATTTACCCGCGCAGTGGATGAGGAAATCCGCCGCTTCCGCGACACCCAGCACACCGACCCGACCACCGAAGAGGTGCAGGGTATCCGCCACCGTGTCGGTGCGGTCATGTACCGTAAACAGCACGGCGTAGAGCCCACTGACAAGCAGCTCGTGGCGTTTATCGCGCGCGAATCCAAGCCGAAAAGTAACTCCGTTGCAGGCTATGACATGGTGTTTACCCCGCCGAAAAGTGTTTCTATGGCGTGGGGTTTGGGTGACGAATCCTTGCGCGAAGGCGTGCAGAAGTCACACGAGGCCGCTATCTCCGATGTCGTTAAATTCCTGGAGGGGCAGGTCATTATGACCCGTCGCGGTGCCGGTGGTGCGCGCCAAATCGACATTGACGGCGGGCTCATTGCCACCAAATTTAGGCACTTTGATTCGCGTTCCGGTGACCCGAACCTGCACGACCACCTGGTGATTTCAAACCGCGTGAAAGGTGCAGATGGGCAGTGGTCATCAATCGACGGACGCACCCTCTACGCCTGGAATGTGGCCGCGTCGGAACTCTATAACGCCAAACTAGCCGAATATCTGGAACAGAACCTTGGGCTGGTTTGTGTCCCCGACGCAACCAAAAGCGAGCTATCACCCGTGATGGAGATTGCCGGAATCAACCGTGAAATGGTGGAAGAGTTCAGCAACCGACGTTCTGAAATTTCCGCAGAACTCGACCGTCTCAAGGCCGAATACATCGAGGCGCACGGTCACGCGCCCGGACGTAAAGCCATGCTGGAGCTTGCGCAGCAGGCAACCCTGGCGACCCGCCCGCACAAGAGCGAAGCGAAGAGCCTTAAGGACTTGTGCGAGGAATGGGTATCTAAAGCTGAGGTAATTTCCCGCACCGGCGAGGTGAACATCCCGACCGGTGAAGACCTGAAAAAGCACCTGGAAGCCGCCAGCGAGCAGGCACGCGCCAAGCGTGAGCAGGCACAAGCTGAGTTCCTTTCGCGCACCCCCGAGGAGCACGCACAGCAAATTCTAGACCGCGTGACCGCACAGCGCGCAGTCTTCCGCCGCTCCCACGTGGAGGCCGAAACCATCCGCTATCTGCGCGGTGCAGGCTTGCCCGTGCCGGTTCCTGGCACCACTCAGACCACCCCGGAAAGCACCGATGAGCAGAGCCTCGCCGGTGCCATTCATCATGCCCTAGAGCAGAAGGTACTGAACCTTTCCGGCGAGCAGAACCGCCCGGTTGCCGACGAATTCTTGCGCGCCGACGGCACGAATAGCTTCGTGCGCCGCGACGCACAGCTGTTCACCACGCAGGAGATGGTGGACGCTGAGCTTCGCATTTTGGATGCTGCAACCGCGCCCGTGATCCCGGCGGCAACCTTCGATATTTTCGAGCAGAAAGTCGCTGAACGCCGTAAAGAATTGGCGGAAAAGGGCTTCTTGCTTCCGGCTGGTCAGGAAGCTCTGGCGCGTGAGTTCGCCCTCTCTGAGCGTCTTCTAGTCGCCGGTATCGGTGCCGCTGGTGCCGGTAAGACCGCCTCTGTTTCGCTTGCGGTGGAGACGATTCAGGCCGCCGGAGGCCGCGTTATCGGTATGGCACCGACCGCCGCCGCCGCAAAGGTTTTGGGCGACGAGCTGGGCATTGGTGCCGATACCGTGGCAAAGGTTCTGGCCGCAAACACCAACGGTGCGAAGGCGGGCCCGCTCAGTATCGGCACCGGTGACGTGCTTCTGATTGACGAAGCCGGTATGGTTTCCACCCGTGATTTTGACGCGCTGGTGCAGATTGCCGCTGAGCGCGGCGCACTGGTGCGCGTGCTGGGTGATGACCGTCAGCTCTCGGCGGTAGGGGCCGGTGGTTCCCTTCGCCTCATTGACCGCGAGGTAGGCGCGGTGCGCCTCGACGAGTTGTTCCGATTCAAGGATGAAGAGGAAGCAGCCGCGACCTTACGCCTTCGCGAGCCCGCCGCAGTGGGCACAGACGAGCCCTTCGCGTGGTACCGCGAGCAGGGCCGCGTGGCCGCCGGTGACAGGGAAGCGATGACTCAGCAGGTCTTCGCCGCATGGCAAAAAGACATCAGCGACGGCAAGACTTCGCTCATGATGGGCTCGTCTAACGAGTCGGTAGCGTCTCTGAACGCGCTTGCTCAGGCACACCGTATCTCCACTTCCGGTGAGCCGACCGGCGAGGGCGTGCTGTTGCGTGCGGGCTCTGCACCCGGTCAAGGTCAGGCGAACGCTTTTGTGGGCGACACGATCGTAACCCGCCGCAATGACCGCCGCCTGTCGGTCTTTGCAGGCCGTGATTTCGTGAAGAATGGCGACCGCTGGAGCGTTGAGGGCGTAGGGGAAGATGGTTCTTTGCAGGTGCGCCACGTCGAGCATGGCGGCACCGTCACCTTGCCCGCAGAATACGTCAGCCAGAATGTCGAGCTGGGCTACGCCTTGACGGTGCACCGTGCACAGGGTGCAACCGTGGACACCGCCCATGCGCTCATTGATTCGCGCACCGACCGTGCAGGCGCTTACGTGGGCCTCTCCCGTGGACGCGAGCAGAACAACCTCTACGTGTCCCTGAATGAGGGCGAGAAACTGGACGATGTGCTGGAGAATGTGGCCGACCGTCATGACGGCGAGGCCCAGCTCAGCGTGCATGAAAGTGTGGATGTGGTGCGCGCGCAGCAGATGGATACTGCCGCCGCCGTTCTGGAATACAACGAGCACTCGGAACTTGCTCAGCAGGCTGTGATTGCTGATTTCATCACGCAGGGCATGAACCGCGTGACCCATTTTGACCTTACCGGTGAAGACGCGGTGACCGCGCGTAGCTTGCGGGCGCAGATGCGTCAGGCACGCTATGACGGGCTACCTACCGACGAGTTGGCGGCTAAGATGCCGACCGGCGCGGAAGCATCAGCGGATGCAGACATCACCGCCGTTATCAACTCGGAAGGCTTCGGCGCACTGGCTGCACAGCTGGGCGAGCTGCACCGTGCAGGCCTGGACGTACCCGATATTGTGGAGCGCGCCTACCGCGCCCGCGCGTTGGGTACGGACGTGGAAACCCCGGTTGATGCCGCCGCCGTTCTGTCCTGGCGCGTTAGCCAGATTGTCGATGAGCGCGCCAATGCTGAGCGTGCAGACCGACCCCTGGCAGGCTACAGCGACGCGATGCTGGATGCTTTGATTGCCCGTGCGGAGGCACGCGAAGTTTCCACCGAGGCACGCCTGGAGAAGCTTGTTCTGGATGACACGGAATGGTTTAAGAACCCCTACGCTATGGCGAAGACCGATTGGCTTCTGGAGCGTCGCGGCGCGACCGTGAAGGCTCTAAACGCCTGTGAGCGTGAAGACGGCGGCACCCACCGCAGCAAGAAGTATGAGGAAATCGCCGAGACTTTGGGCCAGATGGACGCTGAAATCACGCGCCGCCGCTGGGAGGTCAGCGGCGACCAGCGCGAGTTTGAGCAAATTATCCGTGGCGAGGTTTCGTGCGGTGGTGAGCGGTTCACTCTGGCCGCGTGCTTGCGTGAAGAGCGCCGTTTGCGCCGTGAGCTGGGCCTGACCGCACAGAACAATGTGCAGAAGCCGCAGCCGTCTAAGGTGACTTCTGGCGGCGTATCCGGCCACACGCTCGACCGCTTCTGGGAGAATCAGCTTAAGGGCGGAAAGCTCAAGGTGATTCTTAAGGCACGCGCTTCTGAAATTGGTAAACTGACCCGTTCACGCGGTCAGGAATTGGCGCAGCAGGTGCGCGAGGGTAAGGCCCCGGCGTGGACGCAGGCTTTGGGTCCGGTGCCGACCCGCAAGCGTGCCTTCCGCAAGTGGGCGCGCGTTGCAGGTGAAGTCGATGCCATGCGACGGAAATACCGCGTGCCGGATTCGCACCCGGAGCCGTTGCCGCGTGAGCTTATCCGCGAGGCGGGCCAGCGCGTGAACAACGCATGGTTGGCGGCTGAGGGTGCGCCGGTATCGGCGGTGTCGAAGGTACGCACCCGCGCGGCTGAGTCTGTGCTGGGCGTGGCGGAGCAGTTGAAGCGTGTGTCGAAGTCGGCGCGGTTGTCGAAGCGTGCCGCTGAGAAGAGTCAGTCTCAGGGGCAGTCCCCCGCGCCGGGGGCAACCGCGGAACCGCAGAAGCAACAGGCACCTACGCCGCAGCAGAACCCGACCAGCGAGGCGGTACAGCCTGAACCCCGAAAGGAGAAGCCCGTGAGCGAGACCGAAAAGCGCCTGGAGAATGAACGCGCAGCACGCGCTGAAAAAATCCGGCAGATGATGGAACGCACGCAAAACCTGGACGACAAGCTTAGGAATAACGCCCCCAAGCAGGGACAGCAGACGCGAAACAACCAGCAACGCCTGGAGCGTGAGCGTCGAGTCCAGCAGCTCCACGAGCAGGCACGCCGTGGCGTGCGTGGCCCCGGTCTGGGATAAGAGACGCGAGAAGAGGGGCGGGAAGCATCGTATGCTTCCCGCCCCTCTTCATTGTCTTTGGGCACAGAAAAAGGCACCCCGTAAGGTGCCTTTATGCGTCAGGATCGCCAAGAACGGCCAGAGTCCTCCAGCTTTCATCCCTTGGCGCCTTCATCCCTGGGCCCGAAGGGCGGTAACTATCGTTTTATCCTGACAACGCCACTATATCATGGTGTAAGAGAACAAGACAATCACTGGGATACTATGACAAACAACGAAAACCCCCTTATCAGTAGTTATATGGGGCGGCTGGCGTACCCTCATTCAAAAATTGTTGATTTCTACGAACGAAATTCTAAGGCTGAACGATTCGGGTTCATTGATGAAACCTACAGCCCCCCAAAAATCACCCCACAGGGTATCCACGAGGGCTTCTACGTAACCACCTGTGTTACCGTTGAATCCCGCGATATTATGACGCTTCGCGAAGGTTTGACTGGACTCTACGGCAATTTCTACCATGCCAACAAGGAAAGAAACCGTAACCATGAGGTACTTCAAACACTAAAGCCTTTTCTGAGAGATGAGGCATCCATTATCACGGTCAATAGCACCGTAGCCGCTTCCCCGGACCCCAAAGAGCAACACCGGCTGGTCAGGAACGCCCGCGATATATGCCTCACTACCACCTTTAAAAAGGCACAAAATCGTGATGACCCGGTGCTACATTTCATCGTTGAACGTCTCCAGAACGACGATTCACCGATTAACGACAACGCCGAAGACCGTAAGCTCGTCAATCGCCTCATAAAAGAAGGCGTTATTAGAGACATCGAGGTAGGTCAATTCTCCGCGAGAGCTGAACACCTACTCCGATTACCCGATGTTGTCGCCTACCCCGTCGGTAGGGTCATGCGCAGCGCAGATGATCGTCTCTTCCGGGAAATCGCAGATGTCGTCACGGTCTATGATGCGCACACTATGCACCCGCTAGATTTGCGCGGAAGGGTGCAACATGGGGTTCCGCTGTCGCTTGATGCTGCCAGTATTCGTCAGCCGGTTACGGAGATGTCAGATGAGAAGCTTCAGCGCGTCGCCGGTGGTGCTCATGTGCGCGAAGAAATTATTGGCGATTATCAGGCACGAGGGCTTCCTTCCTTACCACCGTTGAAAGGAACTAACGCCTCGGCACTTCCTAGTGTGCAGATGCAGTCATGGCAACACCCAATGAGCCTTGAGCACGCCGAAGATTTGACCATCGCGCGAAACTCCACAACCCCGCGCCAGAGCGAAGCACACCGCGAGTTGCACGCCCGACGAGAACGCCTCCAGCAGTTGCAGGGACGACAAGAGCAGACGCAGCAGAAGATGTCAGCGGCATCAAAGCCAGAGGCACCGAAGCCCAAGCCGGGCCCGAAACCTACACCACCGCCGCAGAAGAAGCACACCCCTTCGCCGCAGCCCAAACCCAAACCGGGGCCGCGACTATAGAAGAAACAGAAGAGAGGGGCGGGATACTACAGTATCCCGCCCCTCTCTTCTGCATCTAATGTTGCTGGATAAATTGGTCGAAATCGTCCCCGGTCAGGCGAAGATTCGGGTCAAATTCGGGTTCCTGATGACCCCTAATGCATTCGGAGAACTCACCGTCCCACAGCCGGTGCACCACCGTGTGGAAGCGGTCGTGGAAGTATGCGGCGGCATCAGTGAACTCAGCTTCACCGGTGCGGTACGCCGCTTCCCACGCCGCCCACAGCGCCGTGAGCTCTTCCACCGCCGCCGGGTGCCGGAACCAACACGGGCGGATATGCTGCCACTTATTGCTGCACAGCGTCGTGTTCGCCCAGTCCACCCACTCGCGCAACTGAACCCATAACCGCTTCTTCTGTGCAGGGGAAGCGTACCGCCAGCAATACGCGGCATACTCGCTTTCTTCCCCGTCATCATCATCAGATGCAGAAGATGCCACCGGTGCAGGCGCACCCGTAGCGAGAGTTTCCACCTGTGTTTGCACGGTCTCAAGAACGGTCATGAGCCCGTCATACAGGTTCTCCAGCTCATCAACACGCTCTATCAGCGATACCTCATCGGGGGTATCGACGATAGGAAGCGGAGCAGTTGCAGGTTCGGGCTCTACCGGTAGCCCGTCATCGAAGCCGTAACTCATTCGTTCTCATATCCTTTCGTGCAGGCGCTATCGGTGAACGCGGCCGTGTCCGGTAGCTGCATCTTTCCGCACAGCTGCCAGGCGAGCATCTGGTCGTCCTTCAATTCCGCCGCGTCCGGCCTCTCCCACCACGGGGTGAGGCCAAGGTGCATAGGCTTGAAATTTTTGTAGGACACCATCGCGGAGAACGCCGGAATCTGAGTCATTGCCGCAGCCTCCATCACCAGTTTCTCTTCCGTAGCGTAAGAGGTGGAGGTGTTACCCATACGTCCGCTCGAATGTGAGCGACTGACCCTCTGACGGTCATACTTTCCCAAAGCTTCGGAGACCGGACGTAGCGTTTCCACGTCCAGACCAGGCAAGAAGTATTTCACCACCGCGTTACCGGTGATGGTGCGGGCACCTTGTTCACCCCAGCGTTCGATCAGCTGACTCATGGACTGAGCAATCAGGATTACCTCGACACCGCGCCCGTTAATATCGCTCATGATCGAGCCCATTTTAGGGAAGGCGGCCAGGTTCGGTGCCTCATCGAGCACGGCACGGAATGAGGGCCAGAGGCGACCGCCGGGCTTTTCCTGGCTCAGCTCACGCGCGGTGTTAATCAGTTCATTTGCGAACATAGAGACCAGCGGGCCAGTCTCAACACCCGTTGCCGTATCCGAGACGAGGAACAAGGTATTGGGGCCAGATAGGAACTCTCGCATGTCGAAGGCATACGCCGGGTGCACCATCATCTGTTCACGGATACGCGGCACTGCCAGCGGCTCCAGCAGACCAGACAAAGTCTGCTGAATCGAGTCCAGCGTTTCCTCACCCTTCGTTTCCTGTTTGCCAGCCAGGAACTTCAAAACATCAGAGTTGATGTGTCCGGCGTGCATCTCAGCGGTCTTCAGCGCATCGCGCCCGCGCAGGTTCTGACTCCAGGCAATCACATCATCCAGTGTCTTACCGGCTACCGCTGCCACATGCAGGAATCGGGCCAGGACAGCGCCCGCTTGCTGATTGAACCAGTCACCATTTTTGGTGCCCTCCATGGGCTGTGCACCAGTCCACGCCTGAGCGCGGCGCTGCGCGACCTCGAAATTTTCACAGCCTGCAACAGGGTTCCAGGAGGCCCTGTGCGGCCAGCCAGAGGTGTTATCGAGGTCAAAGGCGATAACCTTACCCTTTGGATGCAGCCTCTGGCGGGTGCAGGCCGTCGTCATCAGCAAATCCGCCTTCGTGCTTGTGGCCATGACCGCGCCGGGGGCATCAATCACCAGGTTTGAGGCAATCGAGGTAGTCTTACCGGCCTGTGTCGGAGCCAGAACCAGCTTTGATTCTTTCGCCTCACCGAAAATCGGCTTACCGCCGACAAAGGAGGACGTGCCCTTTTTCTTCACGACCTTACCGCCCAGCTTGCCAAGCTCTGTGACCAGCCAGGATTCGGGCATCTCATCGACCCATTGGCTGATGATGCGATCTGATTCTTTCCTATCGGAGGAAACCGGAGGCATTGAAATTTTTGCCTTCTTGCGTGCGGCCTTCACTGCGGCATCATGACCCAGAGACCCGGCAACCTGACGGTAGGTGACCATGTGTGCGGCTGCGGCTTTACCGCCGCCGCCCTCCCCCGACTTGATAATCAGGGCTGCGACCCAGACCGCCGGGATAAGAGCAAGACCCAGAAGCACCCAGAAGAGGATGCCGACACCGTGGGCTTTGACGTGGACAAAAATACTAGTCAGCGTCCAGGTGCCCGATTCGAGCCCCAGCCCTAGATAGGCGGCGGCAATCAGGATAAGAGCAAAGAAGGTTAGGCCTGCGGATTCGTTAGGGCGCAAGTCCATTATAGGTTCCCTTCACGTGTAGTGATAGCATAATGCAATCATTGCATTATGCAGTGATAGTAGAGTGCTATAACTGCATCATGCAGTCATAGTATTACTGCTCGTCAGAGCCTTATACACTAGTGTCCCCGCGTGGTCAGCGGCGAAATATTGGCGACCTTCGGAGCGTCCCCGGTACCCTCGCGCGCGAGAGTCACCACGTACACCCCATCATTCGTACTGACCCTCACGACCGCCTTTGTCGGGTCGGATGAGAACTCGGTGTAGACCGCGCCCTTCACCTCACGCACAGGATTCAAGGACGGGTTGAACCTTTCGAGCTGCTGCCGGTACCGGTCAGTTACCCGAGAGTCCATGTACTGGTGCCAGGTCTTCGCGTCCGTGTCCATGGCGAAAACTTGCATGGTCTGCACCGCAAAATCGGTAGCCGCTTGCTGCTCTTGCGGGCTCCAGCCCGCCGCATCAGATGCAGAGTCCACGTTTCCCGGTGCACCGTAGTGTCCCCAACGAGAGGCTGACGGCAGCGCCGCAATGATGGTTGGCGACGGCGCAGCCGAAGAAGTCGTGCCGGTAGGGGAGGGGTTCACCGTAGCGGTAGGCTCAGCGGCGGCGGTACTAGTCATTGCAGGGGAGCCGGAGGGGCTACCCGCCGGTGCGCACGCCACCAAGGACGCGAGCATCACAGCACCCAACATCAGGACTTTCTTATCGGTCATCATCATCAATCCGTCCTTACGACTTAGCCTTCTCAGAGTCGGGAATGTGTAGATAGGTGGTCACACCATCAGCGGGCACTTTTCGCGTGTTGTACTTATAGGGAACAGCGCCGTTGTATTCCTCAATGGTGACGGTGCCATCATCATTAACCGACTGCACGACAGCAATATGACCGTAGGTCTGTGATGCGCCGACCGCACCGGGGGCAAAATGCGCCATAGCGCCCACTTCGGGGGTATTGTCAGCAGGCCAGCCCTTCGCACGCCAAGCCGTCGCCCACTCGCCGCCATTACCCAGAGGCACGGAGGCAAAGTTACCGTTCGTGAATTTGGGGTGGTTCGGGTCTGTTGCGCCGACCTGCTGATTCAGCCGCCACAGTGCAAAATCCGTACAGTTCACGTAGTACATTCCGGTTACGGGGTTCGGTGCTTCTACCTGGCCCGCCCAGGGGTAATCGTCCGTACCGGTCACCTTACCGCCCGAGTAGTTCTGAGACGAGCAGTTAGTGGAGGAACCGGCGGTGCCGCCGGAGACATTGGCGGTATCGTCCGTGTAGGGAACCTCGCGGCTTTCTACCGACCCGTCGGATTTTCCGCCGACCTGATCGCCATACGTTTTGCCGTAAATACTTGCCAGACCGCGGATTCGCGAAAGGTAGGTTTGAGTCTCAGAATACGGCGGCACGCCGTCGTACTGCTGCACCGCGCCAGGGCCCGCATTGTAGCCAGCCATAATCAATTCGACCGCCGGAATGTCCGGGTGAGCGTCAATCGTGGACTTCAACTGAGCGCGCAAGTCGCGCAAGTATTCGCCCATTGCGCGAATTGCCGCTTGCGGGTTATTCGGGCTTGCCCCGTGGCCGTACACCGCCCAGGTGGAGGGGATGAACTGAGTCAGACCGGACGCGCCGGCGTGATTTGCCCCGAGCGTCGGGTCCCACCCGGATTCAGCCTCAATCTGAGCCGCAATCCAGGAGGTAGGAACGCCGGAGACCTTAGAAGCCCACACCACGTCCTGTTCCCAGTCGTTCGGGATCTTACCGCCCACGCGCGAGGATTCAGAGCGAGTTGTCGCGGAGCCGTCATCATCATAAATGGTCACGTCGGCTTGCCCACCTTCACCTGCGGCAGCTGAGGCTGAGGCCGACGCCGGGCGGCACGCCGCCTTCGCACTGTCACCCCCGAGCACGCCACCAAAAAGAATCATGATGCCAAAGACCGGAGCCATCGTCAGACCCAGAATGACCGCGACCACACCCAGCAGCAGCGGAGCAGCGGACTTCTTCTTCTCGTCCATGCGTTACTCCTTATTAATTAACCCTTGTTGAATCGCGTGTTCGTCTGATGCAACCGCGCCAAAGTCGGAGGCTTAGGCGACTGCACCGGAATGCCCACACTCGAGCCCACCTTCCACAACGCGCGACCTGCACCCTGCGGAGCGGCTGAAGACCGAAGACCACCGTGGCCTTTGCGGGCTGCCGCCGGGTTCAAACCGTCAGCACCTGAGACGAAGCCGGTCACCATGGCCGCCTCCCGCGTGGAGATGGGGCGAATCGTGCGCAGCACCTCAATGTCTTCAGGCTCCAGCGCCAGCAAAACCCACAAGCCACACTTACCAATGAGAGAGTGAGCAATTTTGCGGTCAGCAGCGTTCTCCAGCATCAGAAAATCCTTCGGGGAATGGGTGATTTTCCATTCGCCCACGCCGACGGAGCGGTTGGTGCGTGAGAGTTTGTCGACCTCCTGCACCATTCCCGGGGCCATTCGCACCGGATACCAGAACTCATCCATGAGGCTGCTGTAGCCGCGCCAGGTGTATTTAGGAACGTACACTTCGCCCTCAGCGGCAGCTTCCGCTTCTTTCCTCGCCTCGTGCTGGGAAAGCTCCCAGTGCGCATCAATGGCGTTCATGCCCAGTCGCCAGGTGGTCATCATGACCGCGCTAATCATGTGATCCATGGAGTCAGGGATAGAGGATGAATCAAAACAAAACCCGCCGGGGTTGCCCGGATTAATGGTCATGCCCTCGTCGGAGAAAATCGCCGCCATATCACCGAAAACCAACGAGCTCAGCGACTCGAACAACTCGCTGTAGCGGGCGCGGAACTGCTCGGGGGTGACCCCGCCTGCCGCTGAAAGTGCCGTCTGGCTCGGGTGCTCAAAGAAGTGCAGCAGGTGCTTCAGAGAGGGCTTCTTCTCCACCGCCAGCACAGCCTCCACCGCAGCCTTAATCATGGTGCGCTCAATATCGCTGACGTTCTTATCACGGCCGCGATTAATACGAATCAACGCAATAATGTTGTGCACGATGTTTGCCACGGCGATCGAGCGTAACTCCACGCCGGTCTGACCACCAATGATGTCACCGGCTGCTGCCAGCGGGCCAGCGTCAAGCGGGTTAATCTTCGTGGAATTGCGGTTGATGCCAATGTCGAAGATGTCCGCGCCAATCGCGCGGGCAAGAGGAGTCCACTCTTCACGCTTGAGTGGATTAAAAATTGCCAGCGGGGAGCCCGTGGCGTTGAGGTAGGCCGCGACTAGGCCCGAAATGCTGGACTTGCCGTAGCCATTCAGTCCGAAGACCATTGCCGACGGGGAGGTGATAGCGCCGGACTCGAAAAGCGAGATATGGTCAAGGGCCACCGCCGACCCGCTCGTGAGGTCATAGCCGACCGGCGCACCGGTAATCGGGCGGGAGGTTCCCGACACGAACGGGAACATGCCGGCGTTTTCCCAGGTGGTTTCCAGCCAGGTTCGCGGCTGAGCCAGCTGACCCCAGGCACCGCCACCGAAGCCGTGCTGACCACGAACGGTGGTGCGGGCCTGCTCGACCACGGCGCCGCGGGCACGCTCGTTCTTCTTCAGAGACAACATGCTAGTTCTCCTCTTCCTTCTTCTTCTGCTCAGCCGCCTTCTTCTCTGACGGTTCCACCGCCAGCAGCGACAGAGCCGGGGCGTAGGCCCACGGGAACAGGCCCAAGGGCAACGTCTGATGGAACGCAGCATCAGCAGTGAAGTCAGCGAAACACCATTTCATGCCGCCCATCAGCGCCTTGAGCTCATTCTCAGCGGTGCGCTGCGCCGCACGGGTCGGCTCGAAAGTCACGGTCACCATGAGCGCCCATTCCTGGATGACAGCGCCTTCTGCCGCCTGATTCATGGCGGCCTCAGCGGCGGACTTCTTTTTCTTGTCAAACGCGGTGCGGCGCTTCTTTGAAGTCACCTCGGTAGTTGCCGCGCGTGAGGCGGAATTGACGCGCGCGTGCTGAGCAGAAGCAGGCACCGGGCGATAGATGAGGCTGACGCGCTTGCGCAGAAAATTCCTGTTCGGGGCGAACAGCTTCTCGAACGAGTGGTCCGTGATCTTCGAGCTGGAAGGTTCAGTCATCATGATGGTCATGGACGCGACCCCGTCATGGAAGACCACGCGCGGGTGCGAGGCGTTAAAATACGCAGGGCCGGCGCCTTCAAAGCTGCGGTAGGCCGGGATTTTGTCTTTGATTTCTTGGGCGATTTCAGCGTTGCGGTGCGGGTTGTACGACGTATACATCAGGTCTGCGTAATCGGCATCAGCCATGACCTGGCTGACTCCAGCACCGGCAGCGGACAGTGCCTTGAGGTGACGGGGAATCATGGACAGAACCTCAGCAGCTGCGCCGTCCACATCATCAGCAAGCTCACTGATTTTGTAACCAAGCACAGTGTAGGAGCGAACGTGCGCAACCCTTTCAGGGAGCATTCCGGCAGATTCACGAGCGATCTGCTGCGCTACCGCCGGAGCATCAGGCTTCAGATTCGAGAGGATGGATTCAGCCAGCGGGGCGGCGGATTCAAAGACTGAGTCAATGACCACCTGTGCACCGCGCAGGCCGTTCTCACCAGACAAGGAAGAGAGCCAGGCCGCATAGTTGGTCACTAGGTCGGTGGTCTTTGCCTGGGTATTCATGGAGATGCCCGCCGGGGCGCTTTCAATGGTGACCGACAGCTGATTGGCGCGGGTGTGGTGAATGAGTTGAACCGGGTTGCCCAGGCCATCCACTTCATCACGCACCTTCAAGGTGGAGAGCACGCCCGGCAGGGCCAGGCCCTTGTTCTGAGCGGTGAACGTGGAGCCCAGAAAAAGGGTTTCGCCCGAATCGACGCGCTGCATGTGGGTGAAGCGGCGGCGGGCACGAGTCATGAAGGTGATGTCTTCTGCGCCGAAGGGAATCTCAAAAACCGCAACGTAGGTTACGACGCCGACGGCAATCAGCAGACCGAGAATAAATTCTTTGGTCAGGAAGCAGATGAGGACGACGAGGGAGGCGGCGATGAGGATGACGCCTGCACGGACGGGGAACCATCCGCCAAGGCGGATTGACCCGGAACGCAGCGGGTTTCCATACAGGGGGGCTTTCATGAGATGTCCTTTCAACCACCGTTTGGGGCGGTTTTTGGGTGCACTAGAGCTGACCCCATGAGGAGCGGGGTCTTGAGCGAGTGGGGTTTGTGGGATGTGGAAGAAGGAGGAATGAGGCTGTGATATCAGCCTGCAATGATTGCGAAGTACAGTGACTGCAATCTGCTATGACTGCATTATGCAGTCACTGCACTTAGGGGCCTTACCAGGCGTTTTAATAGAGTCGGTCGAGGCTCTGCTCATCCAGCAGAGTCTCTTCAGCCGACTGTGAGGAGGGCATGTGATTCTCTGCCAGGCGTGCCATGTCCGCAAGACGGGAAGAACCGCCGCCACCTGATGCGCCGGAATCAGCGGGAGCCGCCGGGGCTTGCGGAGCGGCTGCGCCACCGGCGTCAGCTGATGATTCGGGAGCCGGTGCGGATGCCGCAGCCGCTGATTCAGCCCTAGAGGTTGAGGCCGGTTCGGGGGCGGGGGCTGAGTCTGCACCTGATGCGCCAGCCGATGAGCCACCCGTAGCAGTCGGGGGCGCCGATGAACCACCACCAGAGGCGGATGCCTCAGGAGCTGCACCGCCAGAGGATGCCGAGCCACCAGAAGGGGCTGAGAATCCTTCAGCACCAGATTCAGCCAGAGTCGGGCCGGGGTTAGCTGCCGAGAAGCTACCCGTTCCGGCAGCACCTGCGGCACCGGTTGCCGCGACCGTAGCGCCACCGGTCGCCGCACCAGCGGCAACACCCACAGCACCCACAGCGACACCGGCCATGCCAGCCAGAGCGGCACCGGCGCCGTCGGCACCGGTTCCCGCAGCAGCGGGGTTCACGATCTTCAGCAGAGCAGGCAGAGCGAACGGGGCCATCATCAGGATGCAAACCGCTGTGATAATGCCGCCCAAGCCGTCGCCGCCCTTGAGCTCTTCAAACGAAAAGCCGTAGAGTACCGCCACGGTCGGCTTAAAGAGAATGAAAGCGGTCAACCACTTACTAACGCGGGAGAACCCGCGACCGCCCGCAGCGAAGGTCAAGCCCTCAGCAACCGGCCAGTACATGAGCAAGATGGGCGTGGCGATTGAGACAAAGATCATCAGGCACCACTGGACAATCACGACCAGCAGCATAATGCCACCTGGCAAGAAGAGCATGGCGCCCATGGCGGCCACAGCCCTTCCTGGATCACCAAGCACCGCCATCGTGTCTTTCTGTCCCCACGCCGTGGATTCAAGGATGGCTGAGGCGGCTTGGTCACTGGCGGTCAGCAGCAATGAGAAGACTGAGACACCCAGCCCAGAGACGACGATGACACGTGCCAGAGACGCGAAGACGTAGCGCACTTCCTCGCCGCGCTGACTCCAGACGATCCTGATGCCTGCCCAGAGGATGCCGATAGTCACCGCGAGGGCGGTGAAAATGTTGACAATGCCGGTTCCCCAGGCGAAGGCGGGGGAGGTTTCGGGATTGATGATAGGTCCTGCGTGGAGCCAAGACGTGATGAACTGTTTGTAGGACCCGACGACACCTTCCCAGAAGCTACTGAGAATCTGGTTGAAGGTTCCGTCAGCAATTTTCTTCGCAACATATCCTGCGGGGTTTTCAGCAGCTTTTCCAGCCTCATTGCCAATATGCTCAGCGGCTTTATGGCAAGCTTCAACTTTACCCTGAGCTCGGTAAATCGGGTTGTAATCGCAGGCAAAATCCGTCAGATTTTTAGTCGTGTCCTTCACGAATTGATTCATCGCTTGAAACCCCATTCAGTCATTCGGCTCTGACCGATAATGAATCGTTGCGAGGGATCCTGAGAAGAGTCCGTAAGGAGATTAGTCCCCATCTCAGACTCCTCGGAGTCAAGACGCCAATCGCCGTTTTCCCAGACCATGCGGACAGGGACCCAGCCAATGCTGATTGATCCACCAGGCTTTTGCGCCATTAAATACACCTTAACCGTGGCCCGCTCTGGACTGTATCCCTGGAGAGAGTATGCATACAATGCCACAGGGATTTTCTCCCCGTCGTTCTCTCCGCTAGGTGCCCAGAGCTCCGGGTGCCCATCAAATCGAGAGGAAAGGATGGCGCGGTTGTTAGGAATCTCGGGGTCACCGACGGTAATTGTTGCATTGATGGCAGCCATAGCAGCGCCTGTAGGATTGTGGGCAAAGCACTGGCCCAGCCGCCCCTGACGCACCGTCGGACCATACGTAGCCGACACAGGGTAATGGACGCTGTCTGGCGTCTGCTCCCAGACGTAATCTTCCGGAACCTCGGCGGAAAATTCCTTCCCCGCCGGAACCTTCACATCACACACCGCACGACCATCAGCGCCAACCGAAGCACTCGGGGCCGCCACCGCCGAAACACTCGGGGCCGCAGACACCGACGCAGCCGTCGCCGCAGAGTCCGCGTGAGTCTGCGGGAAAAACAGCACCTTCACAGCCAGCAGGCCGCCCAGAACCGCCACGCCCAGAATGAACAGGACTGACGTCCTGCGAGACTTCATCATGTTTTTCCACATGTTAACCGCCGCAGGTCAAGGGCGCGGAGATAAACAAACCGGCAATGAGGCCGGCACCGCCGATGAGGATGGCACCGATGCCCCACTTGCCAAGAGCCATCAAGGTAAAGCTTCCATCTTCACGCCTGTGCGACACCACCAAGTTGTAGCCGATCAGCATCAGACCTGCCACAGCAACGATACCGCCACCCCAGGTCAGCACAGCAATAAGCGTGTCACCGCCGTCACAGACGGCCTGCGGCATCTGAAAAACCTTTGCCTGGGCGCTCGGGGCCGCAATGGCCAGGGTCAGCAACGCCAGCGCCGCCGCGCGAATCGTGTTCTTCTTCATGAGAGTTCTCCGTTCTTTTCTCTGCCGATGCAGTGTGATATGTCGATTTTGGGTGCACGAAAGCTCACCCAGGGAGCCGACGTCTTGTCAGCGAGGCGTTTGAGTGAGTGATAGATTCCCCAAAATCGGGGGTAATGAGTGAGTGAAAAACTTATGTGTGCGGGCTTATCCCGCCAGCCCCTCAATTTGAGCGGTGAGCTTCTTCAGCGCCGCAGCCACAGGGCGAGCTTCAGCCGCCTTCGCCAGAGCCTCATCATCACAGAGGCGAGAGGCCAGCGCCGGAATCCAGGGGCACATCAGCACCGGATGGGCACCCGAGAGGACCTTCAACTTCAGCTTGACGGTTCGCGGGGTGCGCTTACTATCAGCCGGGATGACAAGGATGCCACCCACGCCCTTCAGGGAAGTCACCGAGCCAGGCGTTTCAGGCAACTGAGCCCGCACCCGGTCAATATGAGAGAAGACGGCAGCCATGCCCTTCTCAGAGGCCTCAACCACCAGCAGACGCACCGCGTCATCTGGGATGTCCTGGCTCACCGGCACTTCCGGCAGGTGCATCATGCGCGCCATGGTGGAGGTGCCGATGTTCGGCAGCAGGGGGGAGAGGAACAGCTGTGCGGTTGCAGGTTCAGTCTCCAGGGCCGCCGGTTTAGATTCGGCGGCGGGTTCATCAGTGATGAACTCAATCAGCGGCTCAGGATGGGTCTCAGAAGCTCCAGAAGGGTCCTGTGACGGCTTATCATGAGCCGGAGGGGTAGAGGCGGCAGGGCGTACCACTGGAGCCTCAGAAGGGGCTACGTAGCCGTAGCCGTGCGCCTCTGGTATCAGACCTTCCGGCGTGGCCGTGGTGCCGTGGAGCGGGTTCATGTCAAAAATTCCTTGGTGTGGTTGGTGTGGTCACCTGCGCCGAAAGTGTGTGTAGGCGACCACACCTGATTATACGGGGGTAGTGCTTTTTTGGTGCACTGGAGTGTCAAAGGGGGCGTGCTGTCATCTGCGAAGCCCTAATTTACGCCGTGGATGATTGCGAAATGAGTGAAGTTCACCCTTTCAGCGGCGGTGTTCACCCCGTCGCGGTGCAGATCATCCAACCGGCTATCGATTGCTTGCCAGCAAGCACTAGCCGTGGCGTGGTCAGTGCCCGCCATCTTGAGCTCCACAGCACAATCGCGGCACACCTTTTCCTCGACCATCTGCTGATGCACGGGGCACAGGTACGGCTGGACAGTGCCAGGTGCCGCTACTGCGGGCGCTGCGGGTATGTTCGCCGGGTTATGAGCACCCGTTGCGACAGCGGGTGCAGGTGCAACAGCGAGCAGTTTCGGGTCATTGATAAGACTGACACGGACGTATGCCTGCGGATGGGCGGGCGGGGTTTTCGCGCGTTCCAGCACAACATTAACTGCTGCCTGTAGAGCCGTGTCTGTGATGCGCTCAGCGACAGTGAGGCCACTATGCACCAGTTCCCCGCGCAACTGTTGGAGGTTAACTCCATGATGCGGCTGTGAGGGCTCAACCAGCCCCGCCCGTTCAGCGGCGGCCTGAACCTTGGCGATTGCCTCATACTGCAACCGGGGGTTCAGACCGAGCAGGTCAGCGTCCGGGGACGGGTGCAAGACCAGGCCACGGAAACCTTTACGATTTCCGGTACCGGAAATGGTAAATCGCATTTCCGGGTAGATTTCGCGAACTTTGCCCAGGGCACGGGTGACAGTCGCGGCGAAATCTCGTTCACGGCCCGGAGTGACAAAGGAGCCGACCTGCGTTTGCAAGTTAGCCCACGAAACGTAGGTGTCATTGCTGATTTGCGGGGCACGGAGGGCCAGCCACAGGAAAAGATCTGCGGCTAGTGGGGAGGTATTTTCCTCAATGAGTCGTCGCCAGCGGGCCAAGAGAACCGGAGCGAAATTTCCCTTGACCAGGTAGCTGTAGAACTGCTCTGAAAGCTCGATGTGAGAGCGGGAGGAAGGGTCAAAATCGCCGTAATTCTCATCTGTGGAGAAGTGCAGACGGGCGCGTGTGCCAATCGTGAATCGTTCTTCGCTGATGTCCACAAAGTTATCGCTGCGCTTCTCGTGGTGCGTCACCACGCACTGAGTCGCCAGCAATGCCCGAAGCTGCGTGATAATGTCTCGCGCCTGGCTACGGGACCAATCAATCTTTAGCTCCGCTAGTAGACCACGGGCAGAGGTAGGAAGAGGGAAGGATCGGCTCTGATGTTTGAGTGCGGAAGTCGTTAGCCACATCAGAAGCACGCGCGCATAACGACCGAATGGAAGGTGAAGCTGCGTTTCGCCCTTGCCGTCAATGTAGCTTCCAGCAGTCAGGCTGAGGGATACCGGGCCATTGTGTCGAGTCCAGCTAAAAGCTTCTGCGGGGGTTAAATCGGTGCGCTTGCGCGGGTCACGGTAGGGCAAGCAGCAGGAGATGAAAGCGATGGGATAGTATCCCAAATCCTCGTGAGCGTCGATGCTCTGGGGAACAGCAGATGTGCGATGTACTACATCTGAGTTGGTGGACTGAACGCCCGAAGGTACGGTAGAATCTTTCACAGGTAACGCCTATCTTCTTCAACTTGTTTAGGTGTTGCTTTTTCATGGCTCCGGTGTTTGCGCATTTCGGAGCCATGAGTTATTAAATCTCACCTTAACATTTCTGGACTCTACCTGTCCAGCATAGGGTGAGATTTTTTATTGTCATCATCATCATCTTGTCCCCCTGAGTTTTCCACAGGGGGATTTTTTTCATGCGCGCGTAATCATCTGATTAATCATCTTATTGTAGGCGCTTAAAAAAACTAGCTACTTCCCTTGTGATTACTGGGAAGTAGGGGGTATCACCTCAAAAGCTAACGCGGCTAAACCCCCCACAAAAACACCTAACGCGGCTAAACCCCCCACCTAACGCGGCTAAACCCCCCACCTAACGCG
>ERZ773214.293-NODE-293-length-34362-cov-88.652753_pt1 | contig 34362 bp, 25 predicted proteins | sample MGYA00511238_ERZ773214 | MGnify/ENA primary metagenome ERZ773214 (study PRJEB29015, sample SAMEA2738157) | human oral metagenome | biome: human oral; feature: human-associated habitat; material: saliva | place: China | collected 2259 ... | reverse complement strand
ACTGGAACTCCTTTGGTTCAGGGTGTGTTTTGTGTGTGGTCAGACCATAGATAATCCCGCCGGGGAACGGGTCATTGTTTCCCATGCGGGGATGTGGTCAGACCATTGATCGCATGTTTAGAAGAGTACCGGATAATGTGGTGTTTCACCAAAAGTGACCTGACTCATTTCCGCGACTAAGGGGTGTCTGGAGGGTTTGTATCCCGTGAATTTACCGAAATATTGCGGCTCTGACAGTTAATGCCAGCTTCTGAAACTCGAATATTTCTGAAGGCGTAAAGGATTGGGTGTATGAGTGACTGCTTTATCTATTGAGGAACCTTCAACTGTGGGCACATTCTTGAAAAGAATGTTGTGTTAAAGAGGAGTCGCCCCATAAAACAATCATTAACGCTTCAGAAAGGCGGATTTCTAGGGGGTTTAGCCGCCAAAGATGTGTGTTTGATAAACGTTCAATAATTAAAGAGGCATAGGGGGTGTGGCGAGGGTGAAAACTAGATGAGGTCATATGTACCGGAAGGTAGGAAAATATACCTTAAGGTCAGGTAGACCTAACCCATTATTTAACAAGGAAAGTATGCGCTATTTCGACTAGAGAAAAGCCGCACAACGGTGTTAAATGGCAAGGAAGATATAAGACATCACCACGGTTTCTGATCCCACCGCATCCCACCTCCACTTGGGGCGCGCACATCAGCCGGAACCAACCGGCCCAGCTTCCCCGGTTCACCTCATTGAACCGCAGTACACGGAAGACCGAACTTATTCGGACTGTGCCCCGCCTGCCCCAGACGCAGGCGGTGAGACCGAGAAACTCTGAACACAGAGGAAAGGACGGACAAGTCATGCGCATTGCACTCTTCTCCACGTGCATCGTTGACGGCATGTACCCCCGCGTAGCACGCGCCACCGTCGAAATTCTTGAGCGCCTGGGCCACGAGGTTGTCTTCCCCCCGAACCAGACCTGCTGCTCCCAGATGCACGTCAACTCCGGCTACTTCGATGACGGCTACGAAGTCATCAAGAACCACGTTGAAGCTTTTGACTCCTGGGACTGGGACGTTGCTGTTGCACCCTCCGGCTCCTGCGTCGGCTCCCTGCGCCACCAGCAGGCAATGGTCGCACGTAGCCGCGGCGACGAAGCACTGGCTCTGAAGGCAGAGCAGATCGCTTCCCGCACCTTCGAGCTCTCCCAGCTGCTGATCGACATCCTCGGCATCACCAACGCCGCTGAGCAGCTCGGCTCCTACTTCCCCGAGCACGTCACCTACCACAGCTCCTGCCACGGTATGCGCATGCTCGGCCTGGGCACCCGCCAGCAGGACCTGATTCGCACCGTTGAGGGTATTAAGTACACCCAGATTGAGGGCATGGACCAGTGCTGCGGCTTCGGTGGTACCTTCTCCTTCAAGAACGCTGACGTCTCCGGCGCAATGGTCAACGACAAGGCAGACAACGTTGAAGCAACCGGCGCATCCGTATGCACCGGTGGTGACTGCTCCTGCCTGATGAACATCGGCGGTGCGCTGATGCGTCGCGGCTCGAACGTTCAGACCATCCACTTCGCTGAGATCCTCGCATCCACCAAGGAAAACCCGCTCAAGATCAACTCCGAGCATATTGAGCTCTCGATCGCCTAAGGAAAGATAAGACCTCATGACCGCTATTCAGCTTGGTATGCCCAAGGTCGTTCACTACGGCGAGGGCAACATTTTCGAAGAAATCCCCTTCCCCAAGTACGCGAAGGAAGAACTCAAGAACGAGCAGCTGCGCTCCAACCTGCGCTTCGTGACCCACGCGATCCGTAACAAGCGCGCACGCGTCACCGCAGAGGTGCCCGACTGGCAGGAACTGCGCAACACCGGTGAGTCCGTCAAGAACTACGTTCTGGCGAACCTGCCCGAGCTGCTCGAGCAGTTCGAGCGTAACTTCACCGCCGCAGGCGGCCACGTGCACTGGGCACGCAACGCCACCGAGGCAAACCAGATCGCTCTGGACCTGATTCGCGAGCAGGGCGTGGACGAAATCATCAAGATCAAGTCCATGGCAACCGCAGAGACCGGCCTGAACGAATTCCTCGAGGAAAACGGCATCAACGCTATTGAGACCGACCTCGCGGAAGAAATCGTCCAGCTCGGCCACGACCGCCCCTCCCACATTCTGGTGCCCGCAATTCACCGCAACCGCCGCGAGATTCGCGACATCTTCCTGCGCGAGATTGAGGGTATCAACCCGGACATCACCGATGAGCCGGCAGAACTGGCAGAGGCATCGCGTAACCGCCTGCGCAACAAGTTCCTGAACACCACCGTGGCAGTCTCCGGTACCAACTTCGGTATTGCCGAGACCGGCACCCTGACCATCGTGGAGTCCGAAGGTAACGGCCGTATGTGCCTGACCCTGCCCGACACCCTCATTACCTTCATGGGTATTGAGAAGATCCTGCCCACCTTCCAGGACTACGAGGCATTCCTGCAGCTGCTGCCCCGCTCCTCCACCGGTGAGCGCATGAACCCCTACACCTCCATGTGGACCGGTGTGACCCCCGGTGACGGCCCTCAGAACATGCACGTCATCCTCATCGACAACGGCCGTACCGCCGTTCTGGCCGATGAGCTGGGTCGCCAGGCACTGCGTTGCATCCGCTGCTCCGCTTGCATGAACGTGTGCCCCGTGTACGAGCGCGCAGGCGGCCACGCCTACGGCTCCACCTACCCGGGCCCCATCGGTGCAATTCTGTCCCCGCAGCTCTCCGGTATCGAGGCTGCAGAGAACAACTCCCTGCCGTACGCATCCTCTCTCTGTGGCGCTTGCTACGAAGTTTGCCCCGTGAAGATTAACTTCCCCGAGGTCCTCGTGCACCTGCGCGCTAAGGATGTCGAGTCCAAGCACGCTGTCCGCGAATTCGAGGGCAACAAGAAGGCTCCCTTCTCGCAGATGGACGGCATGATGCTCGGCGCGAAGAAGCTCTTCACCTCCGGCAAGATGATGTCGATTGCAGAACGTGGTCTGCCCATGTCCCGCCTGATCAGCGGCCGCAAGCACAAGATCAGCGCTGTTCCCGGTATCATCGGCGGCTGGACCGCTTACCGCGACATCCCCGAGCCTCCCAAGGAATCCTTCCGCAACTGGTGGAAGAAGGAGAAGGGTCAGGCTCCGGCACGCGATAACGCTGAGCGCGTTGACATTCAGGCCCTCATCGAGGCAAACAAGGGTAAGGTCGCTGAGGCGGCAGCAAACGCCAAGGCAGCTATGGACGCCCAGGCAGCCCGTGAAGCTAAGGAGAACAACTAATGTCCTCTGCTAAGGAAGATATCCTCGCACGTATCCGCTCGTCCCTGGCTGACGCACCCGTCGCCCCCGAGCCCGTACGTAACTACCGCCGCGTCAGCGAGCTGAACGAAGAGCAGACTATTGAGATGCTCGTCGACCGCCTCATTGACTACAAGGCAAACGTGTTCCACGCGAACAAGGAGAACATCTCCGAGGTCATCGCAGAGCGCCTGGGTGAAAAGTCCACCTACGTGGTTCCCGAGGGCCTGAACATGGAGTGGCTGCCGGCTGACACCGCTGACCGCAAGCGCGTCACCGACTCCGGTAGCACCCTCAAGCCCGGCTGCCTGACTCTGAAGGAACTGGACGCAGTTGACGCTGTGGTGACCGGTTCGACCGTCTCCTGCGCAGAGACCGGCACGATCTTCTTGAACACCAATCCCGATGAGGGTCGCCGCGCCATCACCCTGGTGCCCGACCACCACATCTGCGTGGTGCCCCGTTCCACCGTGGTGGAGCTGGTTCCCGAGTCGATCGAGCGTATCACCTACACCCGCCCCGTGACCATGATTTCCGGTCCGTCGGCAACCAGTGATATCGAGCTGATCCGCGTGGAGGGCGTGCACGGCCCCCGTACCCTTGACGTCATTATCTACGACGCCTAAGGTACAGCGCCAGACGGCAAACCTCTAAAGAAACCGCCCGAGAGCTAAGGCTCCCGGGCGGTTTCTTTATACCCTCTTCTTGATGCCCCTTTTCTTATGCCCCCGCGGCTTCTCGTCTTCAGAGGCGCAGGTGCCAGTTGTGAGGGCACAAAAACGGTGGCGGGCCCATGTTCCCGCCACCGTTCTGTGGAGTAGTATCTTGTGGTGTATCGACGGTTAGCGTCGTAGCGCCCCGCGTGGGTGCTTAGGCGCGTGCGTCGAAGTGCTGCAGACCGGAGTCCTCGCGGCTACCGCCCTGGCCATCGCCAACATCGCGGTAATCCTTGATCCACTCAATCTTCTGAACCCACTTGACCATCTTGTAGCCGTGCATGGAGTCCGCACGCAGACGGAGCGGGCCACCGTACACATCCGGCAGGGGCTTGTCGTTCATGCCCCAGGCCAGGATGGTCTCATCTTCCATTGCCATGGAGATGTCCAGGCACTCGTAGTAGGGTTCGGTCGGACGGCCGTCGTAGGTGTGGCCCACGTGGCCGAAGGAGGTCACCATAACGTAGCGAGCGTCATCAGTCTTCTCGACCAGTGCGAGGACGTCGCGCAGGCGCACACCCTCCCACTTGGCGATACCGGTCCAACCCTGCATGCAGGTGTGCATGGTGATGTTAACTTCCTTGCCCAGCTTCTTGAGGTCATCAATGCTCAGGGACTTGGATTCCTTCACCAGACCACCCAGCTCCAGGCGGTAGTCAACGAACTCGTGCTCCTTCAGGCGGTTCCACTCGGTGCTCTCACGCTCGCTCGGCGGGCGAGTGTTAACCCAGTGGAAGGGCGAAATATCGGCGTCGGTGAAGACCTTCTTCTGCACCTGACGGGAGGTGATACGGTCCAGCAGGACGTTACGAATCGGCTGGGTCAGACCCCAAATGAAGGTCTGAGTGAAGCGCAGGTCGCGCAGGGACCAGTACGAAGCGAAAATCCACAGAGCCACAGCGAAGACAATGCCGCCAATGAGCATGGTGACTGCCTGAGCGAACTGTGCTGCGTCCACCTCGTTGTAGGGCTTGTTCAGCATCATGTGGGCGATGTTGTACTGGGGGTGAACCACGAATACCAGCGCCACGTGAATGACGGTGAAGACGCAGTAGAACGCCATGCCCAGGAAGTGGATGGAACGCGCGGTCTGGCGGTTACGGAAGAGACGCACGTAGCCGGGGAAGCGGCCGCAGAATGCCGGGCTCATGATCGGACCGGTTGCAATCATCAGCGGTGCCACGATGAACACCACGGTGAAGTACATAATCTGCTGCAGAGCGTCGTACGGCTGGAAATGCTCAATCGAGGGAATCTGGAAACCAGCGTAAATCTGGATGGATTCCCACGCCTGGGGGATGATGTCCCAGCTGGTCGGGACGATACGGCGCCACTGACCGGTCAGGAACAGCAAGGAGACGTAGACGAGACCGTTAACGATCCAGATGACGGTCACCAGCGCGTGCCATGCACGGCCCAGACCAATCTGGGCTTTACCGGGCAGAGAAATCAGGGGAGACAGGGTGCGCTGGTCATCGCGCGCAGTAAATGCGCCGGGGGTGGTAGGAACCTTGTCCTTGGTGAACTTGAGCCACTCAGAACCCGGGGTGCAGTGGTTGTTCCAGTACAGGCGGGGGTGAGAGGCGAGAACTTCCCAACCTGAACGAATCAGGAAGCCCATCATAATGAAATTGATAAAGTGCGTAATTCGGAGCCAGGACGGGAAGTCCAGCTCTACGCCACCAGTGCTCGCGGTGAGGAGTAGTTGGTGCATGATATTTCCTTCGGAAATGACTGTGTGTGCAGACAATCGTTAGGATTCAGTGCGAGGCCTTGAGATGTGATGTTAGAAATAATTACCCTTCTGACCCATATGATCCTCCTCAGTGATTGGGAGCCGCCGGGGGTATCGTCGCGGATACTCCCGAAAGGAGCACCTCCCGTGTGTGAGAGGGGAGGTGCGCCAGCTCCCGCTGGGGCGGAAGCGACTCTGTGTATGTATGTTGGTTTATGTGTGTTTCAGGGAAATTCCCTGTCCGCTTTCAATTTTATAGGACAAGGTGTCAATTGAGAAAGCTAAGACACGTCATGTTCTGTAATATTTGCATTAAAAATCCGAATTTAAGGAAGATTCTCATTTTCCCCCGATTTATCGGGGCATTCGGGCGCAAAAAACCCGCCGCAACCTCTATGGAGGATGCGGCGGGCTTTGACTCTATATGTGGGATGTATGTTGGTTTGCGGGGCTGTGACTGTCTGGCATTGTGTGTGGTTTTGTAAACCCAATCCCACATAGGGTTGAGGTGACTGTAAGCGGGATACCCCCTCAAAACAGCTTATTGACCCGCCCATGGAAGGCCGAAAAACAACCACAGCCTAGCCGTAGCTACTTCTGCGCAGAACCCCCTGCCGAGCCCTTATCCTTCTTCACCTCGGCGGCAGCCTCAGATGATTCAGGGGCGGTAGCGGCATTGGAGGCAGCATCAGCCTGCGACTTTAGACGAACCACCGGAACCATGCCCGTGGCAAGCTTTGTCTGAGCATTACGCTGAGCCTTCAGCGCATTCATCTGCTCCTTACGGCTTGGCGCATGCTGAGAGGATTCAGCAGAACCAAACGCCTGACGAATACCCAACGCCCACAGCGGGAACAGCAGAACCGTCAGCGCGCCACCGGCAACCAGCAGCGACGCCGTGGACTTCTCGAGAAGACCCGAACTGGTCGCAATCTCCGTCACCGCCACAATAATCGGCAGACCCGCCGCCGAATACAACGCCAACTGCACCTTCTGCGCGCGAGTGGCCAACCCCGAACGGGTATCAAAGAAATGCTCCGCCAACAGCACCGGAACACCACGGCACAGCAGAATACCCACCACCACGGCAAGCAGACCCAAAGGATTAGCCACCACGGCAGACACATCAATGCCCATACCGCTGACCACAAAGAACAGCGGAATCATGAAGGTAAAACCAACCACCTCAAGGCGGTGAGTTATCATATGCAGAGCCGCCGGAGGGGTCAACGTACGCAGAATCAGGCCCGCCGCAAAGGCACCGAGCACCGCATCCAAATCAAAAAGGGCAGTACACATGATCAGGGTCGCCAGCAGGAACATCGCAAGACGCAGAACCGTCTGACCGGTCGTATTCGCCTCCGCAGCCATAATCTGACGCAGACCCGGCACATGCGCAAACAGACGATGCGGAATCAGCGCCGTAACAACCGCAACCACCATAAACGCCAGCAGTACCACAAACGCCATGCCCGGCGAACGCGAAGACAACAACAGCGAAATAGCGAAAATCGGCAGAAGCTCACCCACGGCACCGTGCACCAGCACCGCATTACCCACCGGCGTACCGGCAGCACCATGAGACTTCAACATCGGCAGCAGAGTACCCAACGCCGTGGAACTCAGCGCTACGCCCACCGCAATATACGTATTCATCTCACGCGAGAACGACGTAATCACCGCCGCACCCGTCATACCCAACGCAAAGCACACCACCCATGTGGCAATCGCGCTATAACCCTGGCGGCTACGCAGCGACGACACATTAATCTCAAAGCCCGCAATCAAAAAGAGCATGCCCAAGCCCAGCTCCTTCAACAGCGGGATACCACCCTCACTGCTAGCAAGGTTGAGCATATTCGGGCCAATGAGCAGACCAAAAATGAGCAGGAAAACCACATCAGGGATCTTCTTACCCGTCAGGCGCGAAAGAATCGGCGACAGCAACGCAACCAACGTAATCCAGAAAATGGACACAAACTGGCCGCTATCGTGGCTCGACCCATCCGAAAGAGTCGTGCCCGAAGCCAGAAGAGCACCAGAAGTCCCCCAATCCGTCAGAAAAAGAGGGGAAAAAGTCGAAAACATAAAACCTCAACGTGGTGTATGTGCAGGTGGAGGCACGTACAGAAAAGTAATCCGGGGCGAAGCACCCGCGGGATGACCCCACCGTATAAGAACGTACCAATGGTACACACCCAACCTCGTGCAACAACACTTGAACAGCACTCACTAGGGGCAAGAGGTACCCGCCAACGGCCGGGACAGAAGCGGCATGAGAGCAAAACCTCCGCGCCACCGCCCGAGCAGACTCAGCTTTCACCGTTACACTTAACACCTACGCCAGAGCATCCGGCACACATCACCGGGTGCGGCAGATACCCTGGCAGGGCCACACCCCCTGGCAGAGTACACCCCTGGCACGCGCACAGACTCTCAAACACGGCACTACAAGGAGCGAGGACATGGCAGCAGGGCGCACTCAACCTATCCCCACCGTCAGCAGCGGGGTACGCGCCGCCTCCCTCGGAGGCACCCGACGCGACCTCGGGCTCGACCTCGCCCGCGCCTTCGCCGTGCTCAGCCTGCTCATTCCTTTCGGATACTGGCTGCAGCTGATCCCGGTGTCCTGGAAGTTCTGGATTCCGCAGACCCTTGTACCCGCTGAACCGCTCTTCGCCGCAATCCTGGGCGCTGCCGCCTGGCGGTACGCACGCACCGCGAACTTCCCGCAACTCTTCGCCGGAACCATCGTGCGATTCCTGGCGCTACTGCTACTGGGCGTGGCGCTCATGCAGGGCATCACCTACCTGCCGCAAGTCGGAGTGACCGTACCGGCACAGGGCTTCAGCTACACGCTGCCCTTCGACATGCTCGTGCACCTGGCGCTACTCACCCTGCTCACCCTATTCGTCGTGCACCTGCCCCTGTGGGCGGTCGCCGCGCTGGCGGTGGTCACCAGCCCCTTCATCACCTGGACCTACACCCTCCTCATGGACGTAGCCGCTCGGGCCGACCAGTGGACCGCCGTGCAGCTGCCCTTCCTGGCGACCCACGGCGTCAACCACGCGCAGAGCGCACAGCTCATCTGGGTCATGTGCCTGGGCATCGTGCTCGTGCGCCTCTACGACAACCTGCAGGCGAAGCTCGCAATTCCCGTGGTACTTGCCGTGCTGGCGCTTGCCGTCTACCGCACCTTCAACCCCTACACCGAGCTGGGATTCCTCAACAGCCCGCAGGTGCTGCTGACCCTGAACCTGGCGGCAACCCTGTACTTCTGGGCAGAATGCGCGCGCCTGCTCTCCGCGCAGGCGGGAATGCTCACCCCGATCGCCCGCCTGGGTCAGATGTCGCTGAGCGCATCCATTGTGCTGAGCGGAATCATCATCTACGCAGGTCCCACCGTTAAGGCTCTCACCGCGGGCGAGCACTACGTCGCCACCGGAGGCTGGGGCACCGCCGTGTACTGGAGCGTCTTCCTGCTGCTCGGCGCCGCAATCTCTCTGGGCTTCTGCACCCTCTGGTCGCGCGTGGCGCGCTCCGTTGCCGGACGCGGCCCCCTGGAGGCGATTCTCGCCCTCATCTCCGGGCGCGGCTAAGCATGCCGAAAACCACAACCTAGAAAGCGACCCTCTACCTGCGTATCTGCGCGGGTAGAGGGTCGCTTCTATGTACTTAGCATCTGCGGCGGAATATGCGCCGGGGATTTGCTGAGGAATCTGGGCAGAAATACCGTGGCAGACATACTGCGGTACGACAAAGCCCCGGTCCAATGGACCGGGGCTAGTTGTCGGGATGACAGGATTTGAACCTGCGACCTCGTCGTCCCGAACGACGCGCGCTACCAAGCTGCGCCACATCCCGATGTTGACCTATCAGCGAATACCGTAGGCAACTCACCTAGGATAACCCAAAAAAATTCAGAACGCAACACCGCGGCACGTCACCGGTCGGGGAGAGGCAAATAAAGGTTCTAGGCTTCAGCCTCCTGAACCTGATTCAGCTCATCCCAGGAGGCGTACATCGCCGCAAAACGACCGCCGGAGGTAATCAGTTGCTGCGGGGAGCCATCCTCCACCACGGAGCCCTCATGAATCACCAGCACACGATCAGCGCCCAGAACTGTAGAGAGGCGATGCGCAATCACCAGCGCCGTACGCCCCGCCAACACGGTCCGCAGCGCTGCCTGCACCGCGCGCTCACTCGGAATGTCCAGCGAAGCCGTCGCCTCATCCAGAATCAGCACCCGCGGATTCGCCAAGAACACGCGAGCAAAGGACACCAGCTGACGCTGACCCGCCGACAGGGTAATACCGCCACGACCCAGCTGCGACTCGTAGCCGTCACGCAGACGCTCAATAAACGCATCAGCACCCACCGCCTTCGCGGCAGCCTTCACCTGCTCATCGGAGGCCTGCGGGTTACCCATACGGATATTCTCCAGAATCGACGCGGAGAACAGGAACACCTCCTGGGTCAGCATGAGCACCTCACGGCGCAGCTGCACATCCGCCAGCTGGCGAACATCCACGCCGTCAATACGCACCTGACCGGCTGAAACATCGTAGAAACGAGCCACCAGCTTAGCGATCGTCGACTTGCCGGCACCCGTAGCACCCACCAGCGCCACGGTCGTACCCGGCTCAATGCGCAGGCTCGTCTCCTTCAGAGCGTGACAATCCGACGTGTACCCAAAGACCGCCGAATCCAGCTCCACCAGGGCACCGCGAACTGTGCCGGTCACGCCGCCAGTAGTAGATTCAGCGGTAGGCTCGGTTGCAGACTCTACAGCCCGCTCATGCGGATGCTCCGGCTCAGCAACCTCCGGCTCCTCAGCCAAGAATGACGACAGCTTCTCCAGCGCAGACATCGCTGACTGGAACATGTTGTAGAACTCAGAAAGTTGCATGACCGGCTCAAACACACGGTTCGCGTAAATCACCAGCGCCAGCAGGGTACCGATCTGCATGGTGCCACCCAGCACCGCATAACCACCCAGCACCAACGCACCGGCAATAAACACATTGCCCAAAAGCATCAGCACGGGCGAGTAGACGCCGAAAATCTTAATCGAATCCATCACCGCAAGGCGGTAACGCTCCGACGCCTGAGCGTACTCATAACGCATCTGCGCCTCCGCACCAAAGGCCTTCACCGCACGGATACCCGTAAAAGTCTCCACAAAACGGCTCGTCAAATGCGCAGACTCGGTACGCATCGTACGGAAAACCGGCACCGCAGCCTTCTGGAACCAGCGCGTCAAGAAGTAAATCGGCACGCCCATGACCAGCATGAACAGACCAATACGCCAATCCAGAAGGAAAATAGCGACCGCAGAAATCACCATGGACAGCAAGGTAATCGCCAACTGGCTGATGCCGCTGTCCAAGAAGCTGCGGACCGTATCAATATCGCTAGTCAGACGCGAAATGACCTTGCCCGAAGTGTACCGCTCATGGAACGACACACTCAGCGACTGCGCGTGACGGAACACCCGCTTACGCAGGTACACCACCACACCCAGCGACACACGCACCGTGTACGCCACATTGACCCACGAAAAAATCGCGGTCACCGCGGTAGCCGCCACAAAAAACGCCAACAGGGTCAGCAGGACAGAAGCATCACCCTGCTTGAGCGGCTCAATGGAACTATCCAAAACGCGGGCAATCAGAAGCGGCGCAACCGCCGAGGAACCCGACACCAAAAGCACCGAAATAATCGACAGAGCCAACGCCCCACGGTGCGGGCGCAACATCTGATGCAGCAGAGCCATCGAGCGTTCACGGGTCTCCGCGCGCTCCTGCGGGCTCATCTGCTCCCGCGGCTCCGCCGGACGATGATGGGCCATTAGCCCTCCTCCATCGTCATCAGCTGGCGGTACTGCTCCGAAGAGTCCATCAGCTCAGCGTGAGTGCCCTCAGCGACCACGGCGCCATCAACCATCAGCAGCACGCGGTCCGCCAACGCAACCGTGGAAGGGCGGTGCGCCGTCAACAGGGTCGTAGCGCCGCCCAGACCGTCCAGGCCCTCACGCAGGCCCGTAATAATACGCTCCTCCGTGTTCACATCCAGAGCCGAGAACGGGTCATCCAGCAGCAGTACGGAGGGGCGCTTCGCCAGGGCACGCGCCAACGACAGACGCTGACGCTGACCACCCGAAAGGCTCATGCCCTCCTCACCAATGACGGTATCCAGACCCTGCGGAAGCTCCGCCACGAAATCGCACGCAGCCAGCTGTAGCGCCGTCTGGAGGGTCGCCTCCAGCTCTTCTGCGGCGGGGTAGTCCTCATCCTCGGTGCCGCGCTCGTACTGCTCAGCAACGCCCATCAGCACGTTCTCACGGACCGTGCCGGAGAAAAGCACCGCCTCCTCAAAGACGAACGCGGTCTGGGCGCGCACCTCCTCAAGAGACATGTCGGAGGCATCTCGGGTGCCAAAACACAGGGAACCGGAGGTCGGCTCGTAGAAACGCGGAACCAGCGACAGCACGGTTGACTTGCCGCTACCGGTTGCACCCACCAGCGCCAGAATCTCGCCCGGGAAGACCTTGAAGTTGACGTCCTTCAGCACGGAAACCTCCGGTGCCTTCACCTCAGAGCCTGCGCCGGTAGCCCCTGCCGGAGCAGGTGCTTCGGCAGCATCGTAGCTGAACTGAACGTGATCGAAAGTGACAGATACTGCGCCACCGCTGGGGTACTGCATAGTTTCCTTCCCGGAGCCGCCCTCGGCAGACACTCCAGCTACTGTTGACGAATCAGAAGCACCCTGCGGATGCTCGGGCGCAGGCATAGCCGCGGAGCCACGAACCAGCGGCACGGCCTCAAAGCCGGGCTCGTCCATGACCTCGTTGTGGCGTTCCATCGCCACCTTATAGCTCAAATAGGCAGACATCAGCGCGGTTGAGCGCGTCACGTGGCTGAGCACGGTCGTCTGCACCGCAAAGTAGGCGGTCATTGCGCCCAGACTCAAGGTGCCCGCCGCAACCTGTGAAGCGCCCACAGCCAGCGCCACCGCCGTGGAGACACCCACAATCAGGCCCTGGTACAGGGCAACACGAGCCACCAGCATCGACCTGCCGTACTCACGCACCTGCAGGGCGTCCACCGACTCGGAATATTCCTGAATCTGCTCGGGGGAGCGGCCCAGCGCCTTAATCACGCGGATGCCGCGCACCGACTCCTCAATGCGGGTGGACAGATCGCCCGTCATCTGCTGAATCTCATGCGAGGCGCGGTAGTACTTGCGGGTGAAGTTCACCAGCGACAGCACCAGAATCGGCACGGTCACCACGAACACCAGCGCCAGAGACGGCGAAGAACGCAGCATGAAGAAGCCGCCGACCAGGAACATCACCGCAACAGTCAGCATCTGCACAATACCGAAGGACAGCCAACGGCGAATCGTGCCCAAATCGCTCATGGAGCGGGTCAGCAACTGACCGGAGGGCCAACGATCCAGCAGAGAAAGCGGGGCGCTGAGCAGACGGTCAAAGAAGTTCATGCGCATGGACAGCTCAATCGTGGAGGTCGGGTCCACAATCAGCCAGCGCCTCCAGTACATGAAGGAGGCGTGCGCAATACCCAGCAGAAGCACCAGGCCGCCGGCAGTCCAGATGGCGCTTTCGGTGGTGCTCTGCGAGAGATGATCCACAATAATCTGCAACATCTGCGGGATGGAAATCTCAAGGGCACCGGCACCGAACGCCACGAGCAGACCCACACCCCAGCGCACACGAATCGGACGCGCATAGGCGGCGAGGGTGCGTGGGGCACGCTGACCGTGCGCGTAGTCAATCGGGTCGGGGGTCGGTTCGCTCGCCGTCTCCAGGAAAGGATTGCGGCGGCGCTTAGTCGTGCGCGTTGTAGAAGCCTCAGACATTAGAGCCGACCACCCGCCGAGGTAGCGGAGGCCCCCTGCTCCTTATCGCGAGCCGTGAGGGTCACCAGGATTGCCTCCGGCGGGCAGAACAGACGGACCGGCGCAAAACGAGAGGTGCCCAAACCGGCAGAAACCTGAACCGGAATACCGGACTGCTCACTGACGCCCTTCGCACGCGAAGGCGGCAAATCGCAGTTGCTGACCAGGGCATGACCGCCGGGCAGGCAGACCTGGCCGCCGTGCGTATGACCGGCAAAAATAGCCTGCGCACCGTCCTGCACGAAGCGGTGCAGGGTACGCATGTAGGGGGCGTGCGCCACGCCGATACGGATGCTCGGCTCCTCGCCCTCGTCGAAGGCACCGGGGGCAAATCCGGGGTGCTCATCGTAGCGCAGGTGCGGGTCATCCACACCGGAGAACTCCAGGCGCAGACCCTTGAGGTTCAGCGTGTCGTAGCGGTTAATCAGGCCCGTCCAGCCGCGTGACTCGAAGGCGTCGTGCATCCGCTCAATGGGCAGGGCTACGCGCGAGCCTTCCTCAATCATTTGCGGGGTGCGCGGCTGCCACAGGTAGCGTGCCGGGTTCTTGAACACTGGCGCGAAATAGCAATTGGAGCCGGGCACAAACACGCCGGGGAAATCCATGAGCGGGTCGAGCGCCTCCAGCAGTGGGCCCATACCGTCCACGTGGGAGAGGTTATCACCCGTGTTCATCACCAAATCCGGCTCCAGGGCAGCCAGCGAGTGCATGAAATCAATCTTCTTCTGCTGGCCCGGAATCATGTGCATATCCGAAATATGCAGAATCCTAAAGTCGGGGCTCCCGGCGGGCAACACCGGCAGGGACTCGGTGCGGAGCTGAAAATTGTTCAGCTCAATAAAGTGCCCATACGCCGCCGTGGCGGCCCCCAAAGCTGCAGTGGCGGCTACCGCCCCCGCTACCTTCTTCAGGAGCGGGGAGGAGCCGCGTGCGCCGGGGACCGCCACGGGGACGCGGGCGTTGACTGCGTTTTCACACATTATCAATCGCCTTTCAGGCTTCAGCTGATGAGCTGTGATTCTAGCTGTACGACAGAATCTTATCGCTGGGGGTGGTGAAGTCCTTCGTGTTGTACTTCGGTGCGATCGTCTTCATGAACGACTGCCACTGTGCACCCGCGTAGTTTGCACCATCGACGTACTCGAGGACTCGACCGTTAATACCCACACCGTTCAGGGAACGGAAGCCGAGGTTGTTAGAACCAACCCAAGACGCGGTGGACAGGCCACGAGTGTAGCCAACCTGCCAGGTCTGGGAGGAGTTATCGTTCGTACCGGTCTTCGCAGCCGAACCGTTCGGCAGACCAATACCGCGCTGAGAAGCGGAACCGCCGGGCTGGATAACACCCTTCAGAACCCAGCTGACACCGTTCGCGATGTCCGGATCCAGAACCTGCTCACACTGGTTCTGGTATTCCTTGAGAGTCTCGCCGTCAGTCTTGGTGATCTTCTCAATCGGGCGCGGGGTGCAGTACTTACCCTCGGAAGCGAAGATAGCGTACATGGATGCGCTGGTCAGCGGGGAGATACCGTACTTGGTACCACCAATGTTGGTACCCAGGTCGGGGATGCTGTGCAGCGGTTCGCCGGTACCGTCCAGGGCGTGCATCTTGATGGACAGGTCGTGCACATCGCACAGGTCAATCTGGGAGAGCATGCCGTACAGGTACGAGTTAAACGACTGGCGAATACCATACGCCGCGGTGTTGTAGCCTAGGCCGCCGTTGACTGCGTTCTTGTAGGACCAGCCGTTCGGCTGACCGGTGTAGTAGTACTTACCGCCGTCGTAGCACTTGGCGTTCCAACCGAAGCTGGTGGGCCAGAACAGCTGGGTACCGTTCACGGTAGCGTTAGCGCCGCGGCCGCTGATGAGCCACTGAGCCAGAATAATCGGTTTGAACGTCGAACCGGGCTGGAAGCCGCGGGTACCACCGTAGGCGCTATCAACGTTGTAGTTGTACTCGGTCTTGGAGTGGTCGTTTGCGTCAGCCGGGGTGCCGAGCTCAGTGTTCTGTGCCATCGCGATGACGCGACCGGTACCGGGCTCAACACTGGTCAGGGCGGAGTTCACGTCGTTCCAGTTGGTTGCTGCGGGCTGGGTGGAGTCCACTGCCTGCTTAGCCGCGGTCTGAGCCTCGGGGTTCAGGGTGGTGATCACCTTCAGGCCGCCACGCTTGATGGCGGTGTTACGCAGCTCAGCGGTTGCGCCGAGGGATTCATCCTGCAGCAGGTAGTTGACCACGTAGCGGCAGAAGAACGCCTTATCACCTGCCAGGGAGCAACCCTGGGACTTGGGGTGGACGTTGAGCTTAATGTCGCTGGCGATAGCGTCGCTGTATTCCTTATCGGTAATCTTGCCGTCGCGGAGCATAGTGCCCAGAACGATGTCGCGGCGTTCACGGGCGAGCTCGGGGTTCACGGTCGGATCGTACACGTTCGGTGCCTGCACCAGACCGGCAAGAAGCGCGGACTGAGCCACGTTCAGGTCCTTAGCGGAAATACCCCAGTAGTACTGTGCAGCAGCCTCAACACCGTAGTTCGAACCACCAAGGTTCACGATGTTCAGGTAGCCTTCAAGGATTTCGTCCTTGGACTTGTTCTGCTCCATAGAAATCGCAAGCTTCATCTCGCGAATCTTTGCGGCGTAGGTCTTGTTACCGTTCAGGGTCGCGGTAGCGTCCTCACCGCGAGCCACAGCGGAGTCAACAATGAGGTTGTTGACGTACTGCTGGGTCAGGGTGGAAGCACCCTGGCGGCGACCGCTGTTGGAGTTAATGATGTTGTTCAGGAACGCACGACCAATACCGATAGCGGAGACCGCACCGTGGTTGTAGAAGTCACGGTCCTCCACTGAGACGATAGCGTCCTTCATGTGCTGAGAAATCTGATCCAGCTTGACCGGTTCACGGTTCTCTTCAAAGAAGGTTGCGATTTCGGTCTTGCCGTCAGCAGCGTAAATAGTAGAAGGACGGGAGGAGATGCCATCGGCAATGTCGTCAGGAAGGTCCTGGAACCATGACATCGACGCGTTCGCGACCATACCGGCACTCACTGCCGGGGGTACGACAATAATTGCCGCGAGGAAACCGGCAATCACGCTGAACGCGAGGAACTGCAAAAAATCTCCCGGGCGGCGACGCGCACGGGTTTTCTTAGATGAAGCCATTCATTCAGTTTATCCCATGAAGCTGTGAGAGGAAGTCCGGTTCGGCACCCCACAGGGAGGTGGGCGCCTCAGCCCTGAGAATAAAGCCCCCAAAAGCGCCGGACATTGACCGAAACCATAGTAAATCCCTTTTACTTATTCGACCCTGAAAGCTAGTCTAGAGGGTATGAAGAAATGGGAATACGCAACTGTACCGCTGATGATCCACACGACCAAGGCAATCCTCGACAACTGGGGTGAAGACGGCTGGGAGCTCGTAACTGTTCTCCCCGGCGCATCCGCACCTGCTGGCGCAACCCCCGCATCGAACATGGTCGCTCCGACTCAGGGCAACCCCATCGCCTACTTTAAGCGCGAGAAGGCTGACTAAGAGCAGCGTACCCGGCGGTCACCTCGCTATCCCGGCTCTCCTTTAACTAGGGGAGCGCGGGAATAGATGAGGAAGGCCGCCGGTTAGCCGTTTAACAGCTGCCTGAATATCAGTAGCGTTTAGATTTACGGCATTTCCCCTATCACCGTTTGGGTGCCATCACCCGCCATCCTTCTGGAGTAATCATGACTGAATCCCGTATTGAAGCACGTATCCGCGAACTCGGTTACGAACTGCCCGTAGCACCCGCCCCCGTTGCCGCATACGTTCCCGCGGTGACCTCCGGCTCCTACGTGTACACCTCCGGCCAGCTGCCCTTCGTTGAGGGCGCCCTGCCCGAAACTGGTAAGGTGTCCGACTCCGGTGCTGAAGGCTTCGTGACCCCCGAGAATGCGAAGAAGTACGCGGGTATCAGCCTGCTCAACGCCCTGGCAGCGGTCAAGTCCGTCATTGGCGACCTGGACCGCGTGCAGCGCGTCGTGAAGGTTGTCGGCTTCGTGGCATCCGAGGTGAACTTCACCGCTCAGCCCGCCGTCATTAACGGTGCCTCCGAACTGCTCGGCGAAATCTTCGGTGAGGCAGGCCAGCACGCCCGCTCCGCCGTCGGCGTTCCCGTTCTTCCCCTGGACTCGCCCGTAGAGGTCGAGATCATTGTTGAATATGTCTAATCTGTACACCGGCGCACTGCCGCTGTCTGCTATTCGTGCTGCCCAGGCTCAGCGGGCAGCGCAGGACGCTCCTGAGAAGACTGCACGCACCGAATCCGCACAGGATAATGGCACCGCCCAAAACATCAAGACTCTACCCCTGCCGGTGCAGGAACGCCGCTTCGGCACTCCCACCCCGGCTGAGGGCGTGGAGCGCCCCCGCATGTTTACCGGCCGCCAGTCAGGTCCGCGCACCGCAGCCATTCAGCGTCTCTACGCGATTCCTGAGTTCATGCGCACTGCCGCCGAAAGCTGGTGTGAAGGCGGTAACGAAGGTGCGACCGGTTGCACGATGCGTCAGGCTGCCTCCGTAATTTTTGTGCGCGACGGCGACAACGGCCTCGAAACGATTCTGACCTACCGCCCCGGCACCTCTCCGCTGGGCGTGGTGGCTTTCCCCGGCGGCACGGCTCTTCCCGGTGATGATGAGTCCGCCTCCTGGGTGGGTCCCGGCGCCGACTACTGGCAGGACCAATTCCACTTCTCCGATATTGCGCAGGCACGCCGTAGCGTCATGGCTACCGTGCGTGAATGCTTTGAAGAGACCGGCATTCTGCTTGCCGGCGAGGACGAACAGGACGTCGTGGAGCGCTCCAGCACCCCTGAGTTCATGGCGTGGCGTGAAGCAGTTGCCGAGCAGGACAAGAGCTTCTCTGACTTCTTGACCTCCAGCGGTTTGAGCGTGCGCGCTGACCTGCTACGCCCGGTCGCGCGTTGGCAGTCCCCGGACTTCTTCCTCAAGCGCTACGATATCGCCTACTTCACCGCGGCGTTGCCCGTGGGCCAGGACCCGAAGCTACTGCTCGGCAAGGGTGTGTGGGGTGACTGGCTGAACGTGCGTGAACTGCTCGAAGCCAAGGACACCAGCGAACTGGGTGACCGCATCGGCCAGCCTAACACGGTGGGCCGTACCCTCGACCAGCTCATCACCCCCGGCGTGATGAGCTTGCTCGAATCTTTGGCGAAGGCACAGACTTCCGTGGCATGGCTGTCCAAACGCCGCAATATTGAGGTGAAGAAGCCCGTGCTCGTGACCCACAATGGCGCGTGCATGCTCTCCTTCACCGAGGTGGTTCCGGCGACCACCGGTAGCGTGTACACCGGCGTAGCGGGTGTGCACTAACAGGCGTGCTCTAACGAGCTGCCGCAATGCTCGCCCGTACGATGAAGCGTTAAAGAAATCAGGAGCCGTTTCCCCATGCAGAGGGAAACGGCTCCTGATTTCTTTAAGCCGCGTGTCTTTCAGCGAGGGCGACCTAGAATACCCTAACTCAAAGAGGCTTTAGCGGGAACGCTGGCGCAGGCGGGGCAGGTCCAGAATGACAACTGCGCGTGCCTCCAGGCGGATCCAGCCGCGGGAAACGAACTCGGCAAGAGCCTTGTTCACGGTCTCGCGGGATGCGCCAACCAGCTGTGCTAGCTCTTCCTGAGTCAGTTCGTGAGCAACGAGCACGCCGTCGGTCGCGGGGCGGCCGAAGCGGTCAGCCAGGTCCAGCAGTGCCTTAGCGAGGCGGCCGGGAACGTCGGAGAAGACCAGGTCAGCCAGTGCCTCGTTAGCGTGGCGCAGGCGGCGAGCCAGAGTCTTAATAACCTGATCGGAGATAGTGGGATCGAGCTGCTGTGCACGCTTGAAGGACTCGTGCTTGATGGCAGCCAGGCGAGTCTCAGAGACAGCCACAGCGTTGGTCGAACGGGGCGAAGGATCGAAGAGAGCCATCTCGCCGAAGACGTCACCGGGACCCATGATTGCCACCATGTTCTCGCGGCCGTCAGCGGCGGTGCGACCCAGCTTGACCTTACCGGAGAGCACCGCGAAGAGCTGGTCGTCCTGGTCGCCCTCGTAGAAGAGGACAGCGTTGCGGGAGAGGTCAATCTCCTGAATGTCATCGGTCAGCAGAGCGAATGCTGCGTCGTCGAGGTTAGCAAAGAGAGGGGTACGACGGAGGATCTCGAGATCCATAAAGTTCTCCTAGATATGAGGTGATGAGCCGAAACTCGTAAATGTTCAGTGAGTGAGCCCGAACCGGTGCCATGTGTCTCAACATCTGAAATGTGAGAAGGCTCAAGCTAGTGTGACATATTCAACTGATATGAGCGTACCCTAAAAAAGCGCTTTATGCATTCCGATACAGCGAGCTTTACAACAAAAGTTATTTCTTTCGAGTAAATTCAAAGCTTCCCCACAGGTTCACCACCTAATATCAGGCATTCAGGTGTGTACTTTTATCGGTACCAAGCACGCAGACACCCTCATGACAAGGAGGCTCCCGCCTCCACACGCGGTACGATGCGACGAGACAGAAACCCGACCCCAAACCCCGGGTACACAAGCCCGCCGCACCCACCACCGGGTGTTAACGCGCCACCACACTCACCGGGCACAGCCCGCACCAACCACAACGGGCACACCGTGACCACTTCTACCCACCAAGGAGGCAATTAGTCGTGACGACTGGCATCAACCTGCTTGATATTGCTATCCCCATCATCCTGCTGCTCTACTTCCTCGCCGGAGTCCGCAGCGGATTCTTCACCACCCTCGGAACCTTCCTCGGCCTGGGCCTGGGCGTCTGCGCCGCAGCCTGGCTCGTGCCTCTCGCCGTGGCATCCGTGGGATCACAGTGGAGCCTCATTACCGCCGTCGGCGTGCTCATCATCTGCCTGACCATCGGACAGTGGCTCGGCCTCCTTGCCGGACGCACCATCCGCCGCGTCACCGATATCACCCCGCTCAAGGGCATTGAACGCTTCTTCGGCGGCGTGCTGAACCTCGCCGCCTGCGCCCTGGTCATGGTCGTACTGACCATCTCCATGCGCACCGTACCCATCCCGCAGCTCAACACTGCGCTCAGCGACTCCAAGACCCTCTCCTGGATGGTCGCCTCCACCCCCGAGGTCGTCAAGGACCGCATCAACACGGTACGCAATGACGTGCTCGCCTTCGGAACCATTCCGGAAGTCAGCCAACTCATCGCCCCCGAAACCAGCGCCCCCACCCAGACCGTAGAATCCGCGGCACTGGACCGGGCGGCTGCCTCCGTGGTTGAGATTCTGGGCGCTGCCGAGCAGTGCGGCTACACCTCCACCGGTTCCGGCTTCGTGGCGGATAACGGCCTGGTCGTCACCAACGCCCACGTGGTCGCCGGCGTAACCTCCCCGGTCGTGCAGGACTCCCGCGGCCGCACCTGGCCCGGCACCGTCGTCTACATGGACAGCGAACAGGACATCGCCTTCATCAGCGTCCCCAAGCTGCCGCTCGAACCGCTGACCATCGGCAACAACGCCACCGCAGGTAGCCTCGTAACCTTCATGGGCTACCCCAAGGGCGGCCCGTTCAAGGCACTACCCGCCACCGTGCAGGGCATCGGCAACACCCAGACCATCGATGCCGACACCGGCCGCGCCAACGCCATGCGCCAGGTCTACCAGCTGGCAGCCGACGTGCAGCACGGCAACTCCGGCGGCCCCGTCCTCGACGAAAACGGCAACGTGGTCGGCATGATTTTTGGTAAAGCCACCAGCGGCCAGACCGGCTACGCCGTCACCGCAAGCACCCTCAAGCAGGCACTGGCTGAAGGTGGCGACAACACCGCCGCAGTCTCCACCGGCACCTGCCGCAAGTAACCAGCCGCCAGATAGCGATAAAAGTTCAGGCTCCCGCCCTCAAGTAAGGAACGGGAGCCTGAACTATTTAACGACAGGAGGCGGGGCTGGGCTATTCCGCGAGATGCTGTACTGGGTTATTCGGCGAGATGCTGCGCTGTTATTCCGCCAAGTGCTGCGCTAGGAAATCAACCGCCATGACATAACCGTACGCACCCGCACCGGCAATCACCGCAGTAGCCTGCGGCGACACAAACGAATGATGACGGAATTCCTCGCGGCGATGCACATTCGACAGGTGCACCTCAACCACCGGAAGCTCAGCCGCCTCCAGCGCATCGTGCAGCGCCACCGAGGTGTGCGTGTACGCCGCCGGGTTGATAATAATCGCCGCGCCACGAGTACGAGCACGCTGAATCTCATCCACCAGCGCACCCTCATGATTCGACTGCATAAACTCAACATCAAAACCATGAGCCGCCGCACGCTCACGCACCATACGCTCAATATCGTGCAGAGTGGTGTAGCCGTACACCTCGGGGCGGCGCTGCCCAAGCAGGTTCAAATTCGGTCCATTAAGCACAAAAATCGTATCTGACATAAAACCAGTGTGGCACAGCGGGCGCCCGCCAAGCGCTAGGCGGCGCGAACTGCCCAGAAAATGATGAGATACAGAAAATGATGCGGTACAGAAAATGATGGGGGAGCGCGCCAAGTACGGTGAACCTCGCTACCGCCCACACACCCAAGCCCGGTACCCTCGCGCTATGACCGAGAACGCCACCCAGCCCGCAGCAGACGCACAGAACAGTACGGCAGAGAACACCGAATCGCTCCTGCAGATCCGATTCGTTCCCGAATTCAAAGCCGCAGCCGCCGCACGCCGCCTCAACGCACGCGCGCCCGAAAGCCACCTCGCCACCGTGCGCCGCGCCCGCAAAATCAACCGCATCCTCGGCGAAACATACCCCTACGCCGTCGCAGAACTCGACTTCAACAACCCCTTCGAGCTGCTCATCGCCACCGTGCTCTCGGCACAAACCACCGACGTGCGCGTCAACTCCGTCACTGGTGCGCTCTTCGCACGCTACCCGGACGCCGCCGCGCTCGCCTCCGCACGCACCGAAGAGGTCGAACCCTACATTCAGTCCCTCGGCTTCTACCGCGCCAAGGCACGCTCCATCGTCACGCTCTCCCAGCAGCTCGTCGAACGCCACAACGGGCAGGTTCCCTCAACCCTCGAAGAGCTCGTAGAACTCGCCGGAGTCGGCCGCAAAACCGCGAACGTGGTCCTCGGAAATGCCTTCGACGTGCCCGGACTGACCGTAGACACCCACTTCGGCCGCCTCGCCCGCCGCATGGGATTTACCACCGCAGATGCCCCCGAAGCAGTCGAAAAAGACGTTGCCGAACTCATCGAACGCAAAGACTGGACGCTCTTCTCACACCGCATGGTCTACCACGGCCGCCGCATCTGCCACGCCAAAAAGCCCGCCTGCGGCGTATGCCCCGTCGCCGACCTCTGCCCGTCCTATGGAGCCGGGGAGACGAACGAACAAGCAGCACGTAAACTCATGAAATACGAAATGGCACCCGGTCGCGAGGACCTGCACCTGCGATTCCTGCAGGGCGCAACCCGCCGCGAACTCATGGCAGAAGGCTACCCGCTCAGCGCCTAACGGCGACTGAACCAAACCGGAATGCAGCCACACAGAAGAGAGGTACACAGATGAGCGCACCCGAGCAGTCGGTACAACCCGAACAGACGGGGCAGGACGCACAGCACCCCGCCCAGCAAGCACTGGCGGCTCTCGCAGCAGGCGGCGTGGAATTCGATGTGCAAGCCTTGCTACGCAGCGCACCCGCCAGCCCCCTGAGCAAAGAAGCCGCCGTGCTGATTCTCTTCGGCGTGCTCGACAACTCGCCCTCCACCGGCGAATTTGAAGGCTGCCCCGAAAACGTCAGTGCCGACCTGGATGTACTGCTCCTCGTGCGTGCCGCAACCCTGCGCTCACACGCCGGTCAGCCCGCCTTCCCCGGCGGCAAAATCGACCCCGAAGACTACGCGCTCGCCGAAACCACCGGCGAACCCGTCGCCCACATCGCCGCCCTGCGCGAGGCGGTCGAAGAAACCGGGCTCGACCCCTCCGGCGTGCAGATCCTCGGGCAGCTACGCACCCTGCCGCTACCCATCAGCAACTTCATGGTCACCCCCGTCATCGGCTGGTGGAACAGCCCCGTGCCCGTCGAAGTCGTCGACCACAACGAGTCGGCGTTCATCGCCCGCGTGCCCGTGCGTGATTTGCTCAACCCCGCCAATCGGCACACCGCCTACGTCAAACGCGGCCGCACCTCACACCGCACCCCCGCCTTCGAGGTGCGCATGCCCGGCGGCGAAGAATTCACCGTGTGGGGATTCACCGCGATTCTGCTGGACCGGATCTTCGACTCGCTCGGCTGGACCGTGCCCTGGGATCAGAAAAAGATGCGCCCGGCACCCGGCTACGAGGAATAACTACGAGGAATAAAAACCGACTGGAATAAGCGCCTGACCAGCGGATATAGGGTGCAGAATAGTGCGCAAATAGGGGCGGCAGATAGCTTGAATGAAGCTACCTGCCGCCCCTATTTTCACCCTTGTACGGTGCCGCTTATGTGCGGCTGATTATTTACCGCTGATTATTTGCCGTCCGCGTAGTTGCGCACCCGCGCCACCGACACCGGAAAATCAACCGGCACCCGACCGAAGAGCAGACGTGCCGCCTCCGCAGCGCCCTCACGCACAATACGTTCCACGCGATCGGCCTCCAGCTCGGGACCGCACAGCAGAAGCTCATCGTGCAAAAAATACACAATGCGGGTGCGCATCGGCATACCAAAAATCCGCTCCGACAACAGGCGAGAACGCACCGCGCCCATCCAACACAGAGCCCACTCCGCCGCCGTACCCTGCACAATAAAATTGCGGGTCATACGCCCGTGCGCACGTGCAGTCGACACCGCACGCGACTCAGCCGCCGGCGAAGACCGATCAGCCACAATCTCACGGAAACGCTCATCCACCGGCGGGGACGTACGACCCAAAAAAGTCGTCACCTGCCCGCCCGCCTCACCAATACGAGCCGCACGCTCCGTAAACTCCATCGCCTGCGGAAAAAGCGCCGCCACATGCGGCAACAGGGCACCAATCTCACCGCTGCGGCCGCCATACATAATCGCCAGCATGCCCACCTTCGCGTGGGAACGCTCCGTCAAACCCACACCCTTCAGGCGCGCCAACTCGGCAATACCCGCATACAGGTCAGCGCCACGACCCGCCGAAGCGAGCGCCTCATCACGGCTCAACGCCGCCAGAATACGCGGCTCAATCTGCGATCCATCCGTCACCGTCAGCACCTGACCCTCCGGGGCCTGCACCGCCTGACGAATCTCCGCAGGCAGCTGCAACGCACCACCGCCGGAAGCGCCCCAGCGCCCGGTTGCGGCGCCACCCACCTCAAGATGCGGGCGGAACGCCCCCTCAGAAACCCAGGTATCAGCCCACGTCCAGCCGTTAGCAGTCCAAATACGGTACAGCTTCTTATAGCGCAGAATCGGGTCAATCAGCGCCCAACGCTTCTCCCGCTGAGCCGGAATCGCATCCGCCCAACTCTTCAACTCCCACGAACGCGTAGACTTCACCGAAACCCCCGCAGACTGCAGAGCACGCAAAAGATCCTGCGGCGAATCCGGATTCAACGACGGCATAAACAGCATGCGCTGAATCTGCTCCGCCAACTCCTGCATCTTCTGCGGACGCTCCCCGGGTGCCGGGCGCGGACCCAACAACTCGCACAGATGCTCATGATGCGCCTGCACATTAAACGGGATGCCGTAATAGCCAATCTCAGCCGCCACCAACGCACCGGCAGACTCAGCCGCCGCCAAAAGACGCAGCCTCTCCGGGTGCCTCGACTCGCTAATAGCGCGTGCCTGCGCCAGCCACTCACGCATCAGCACGCGCACCACCGGATGCTCCGGCAACAGAGTCACCGGGCCTGCCGCCAACTGCGGGGCAAAAGGCTCATGAGGCGCCGCCTCAAGGAAATCGGGGGAGGAATCATCAGAGGAACCGGCGGATGCGGTGGAAGAGATGGCGGGCGCACTCAAAAAATCAGCGCCGAACAGCTCCTCCTGACCCTGAATCTGCCGTGCCACCGGCAGATACCCCTGAGGCTCCACCGCCTCACGCACATCAGAAAGATCCAACACCGGGCTGTACTCCACAAAACCGCTCGGATGCGTAGCGGCAGTCACCAAAATTCGCTGCACCAGACGCAAATCATGGCACAGATGCACCCGCACCCCGCGGCGCAGAAGCAGCGGGTCAACGTGGCGGGTATCAGCCCAAATCCAGCGGGGGAAACGCACCTGTGCCGAATCTGCCGCCTGCCGCTCTACCTCTCGCACATACGCCGGAAGATTCGCCGCATTCACCCGATCCGCGCGCGTAATCCGCGGAATAAAGGTCGGGTCCTGCAACTGCTCAGCGGTCGGCGCCGAAAAATGAAAAGCACCCCACGAAGTCACCGGCTGAGCACCGCGCGAGGACGCACCCGCGGCAATAGCCGAGGTGACCGGGTGCGCGGGAGTGCCGGTCTGGGCGGTAATACCCGCGCCGGTGGCAGGACTGAGCAGAACGTACATTCTTCCATTATCGAGGATGTGCCGGTAGAACGGGCGGTGCGTGGCCAACACCAGAATTTACAGGTGGTTTGTCATAAAAGTGCCGGATGCGTGCGTTTTGTTCGTTTGAGGTGCGTGCATCGTGGATATTTCGGGGTACGCGAGGAGTTATCCACAGAACGCTCATTCTCTTAAAAATCGAGGCGGACGCAATGCTCTCCTAGAGCCATGAACCCCTCCAACAATCCCGCCACCAACGCCGCCAACCCCAATGGTTACCCGACCCGCACTGCGCAGAGCCCAACCGCGCAGAGCCTAAGCACGTATGCGCCGGACACCCGCGCGCACTCGCTGCCCGCCCTGCTCATTCCCGAGGACTATCGCGCCCGCGCCGTCGCCCTGCACGCCCGCGAGCTGATTCTGCGATCGCCGCAGATGAGCGCTATCGCTCTGGACGGTTTTAGCGGCGGGTTCAGTAGCGGGTTTAGCGCCGGATTCGGTGGCGGATTTAGCGCCGGGTTCGGTAACGGATTCGGAGCCGGGGTCGAGAAGGCAGGGGAGCGGCCGCCCGTAGAGGGTGGAACTGCCGCTGGCAGTGCAAACACTGTGAGTGCCGCGGGCGGTGGGCTACTCCAAGAGTCCCAGCCCCTCCGCGAGATTCTCGAAAACGCCGTGGACGAGGCAATCTGCGCTATCGACGGCGGACAGCCGGGGAACGCGAGCGCAGCAGGGGCGGGCGTGGTGAAGCCCCGAAAATTCCGCGCCACAACGGTGCACTCCGCGCCCGCTTCCTGGAGCTACCCCAGCGTGGAATACGTGCCCGTCAACCGGCAGACCGCGCTACGCTACCTCGCCGCGGAACTCTACGGCCTCGGCGCCCTCGACCTGCTCCTCGACGAGGGACAACGCGCCGGAACCATCACCGACATCTACGTGAACTCACCCTGCGATATCTGGGCGGGCATCGACGGAACCACCCGCCCCGTGGCGCTGAGCCTCGGCAATGAGCGGCGCGTGCGTGACCTCGCCGAGCGGCTCATCCGCAGGCACGGCGGGCAGCTGGATGCCGCGCATCCGGCGGCTGACATTAGCGACGAGCTCGGCAGGCGCATCCACGCGATTATCCCGCCGCTGAGCGAACGCACCCGGCTCTCCGTGCGCCTACCCGCCCGCGAGCGCCCCACCCTGGCGCAGCTACAGGCCGCCGGGCTGTGCGATGAGGCGACCGCCGCCTACCTGCGCCGCATGATTGCCGAACGCCGCGGGTTCCTCATTAGTGGGGGCACCGGCACCGGCAAAACCACCCTACTCAACGCACTGCTGGGGCTGTGCACGCCGCAGGAGCGCCTCATTCTGCTCGAAGACACCCCGGAACTCGCGCCGCAGCATGAACAGGTTATTGCCCTCAAAACCCGTGCCGCCAACTCCGAAGGCGCCGGTGAAATCGGGTTGGGTGAGCTGATTGTGCAGGCGCTGCGTATGGGCCCGGATCGGCTCGTGGTCGGCGAGTGCCGCGGTGCGGAGGTGGTGCACCTGCTGACCGCCATGAATACCGGTCACCGTGGCGCCGGAACGACCCTGCATGCCAATAGTGCGCAGGCGGTGCCCCTGCGCCTGTGTGCCCTGGGTGCGCTTGCCGGACTGGATAGTAGAACGGTCGTTCTACATACGGCGACGGCTTTTGAACGCATTATCCACCTGGAACACCGGGACGGACGCCGCCGCATCGAGGGCGTCTACAGCCTGCACCCCGCAGTTGAGGGGAGCGAAGAATACCTGCAGGTCAGGCGCATTTCTACGGGCTCCGAAGTTGGGTACTAGCCCCCGTAAAGGGGAAACGGAAAACGTGAAAGGAGGAACCATGAAAAGGGAAGAAACGAGTCGAGGAAGCCTTCGCGAACGCTGGGCTGAGCACCTCGCCGGAGCAGCCAGCGCCGAGGAAATGCGCATGTGGCCGCTCATGCTACGCACCCTCGCCCTGAACCTGCGCGCCGGCATTCCCCTGCAGGAGGCGGTGCACACCGACTCGGGCTCTAGGCAGTTCGGGGAGTTCTGGCAGGGCGAGCTGGTGCCGGGTACAGGGAAAACGCGCGCGAAGAATAGCTCTCGGAAAAGCGCCCGCCCCCGAGGGGCACGAGGCCTCTCGCCCCTCTCCGAAGACTACGGGCACAAGCGGTGCGCCGAAGATATCCGTCGTTTCACGCAGGCGCTTGCCGCACTTGCCTCCTGGGGCGCACCCGCACACCTCGCCTGCGCCCAGCTACTCGAAAACAGCAGCCGGATGCGCCCGCACAGCCGCGACCGCCTGTACGACCTGCAGCTGAGCCTGCGTATGAGCGAGAGCGCCGGTGCGCCGCTCGCCACGAGCCTGGAACGCGCCGCAGAACACGCCGAAGAACGCATCGACGCGCTCCTGGGGCGGCAGAGCGCCCTTGCCGCGCCGCGTGCCACTGGCAGGATTCTCTCCTGGCTGCCGCTACTCGGCCTGGGGTTGGGTGTGCTCATGGGAAGTGACCCCGTGGGCGTGCTGACCGGCTCCATCCTCGGGGCGCTTACCGGTTTGTTCGGACTGGGGCTCGCCTTCGCCGGGCGCCGCTGGACCGCCGCGCTCGTGCATCGGGCGGAGGTGGAGAGCACACGAGCTGGGCATACAGGAGGCGAGCAGGCCTTGAATGCACCGACTGTTGATACCGCCCTCGTACTGGAACTACTCGCCGCGCAGTTGAGAGCCGGGCTTGCACCGCTCGCCGCCTTGGGTACCCTCGCTGAGGCGCTCAACAGCCGACCCCTGCATACGGTCTGCCAGCGCCTACAGATGGGCAGTAGCTGGGGGAGCGCCTGGTCGGGCTCCGCGGCGGGAACCTTCGGTAAGCTTCGGGATGCGCTCGCTCCCGCCTACACGGGTGGCGCACCCAGCACTGCGCTGCTGCTCTCCCTTGCCGATGCGCACCGCCTCAGCGAGCGCCGCGCGGCAGAACGCGCCGCCGGAAAGCTCTCCGTAGCGCTCGTGGTACCCCTCGGGCTGTGCTCGCTGCCCGCCTTTATCTGCTTGGGTATTGTGCCCATCATCATTTCGCTACTACCCACGCTGACCGGCTAAAGAACCATGCGCATAAGCGCTGTTGACCAGCTGAAATGCCGAAAAGTTTAGACCCTCGCCCATCTGCAGCGAACGCGGATGAGCACCCACCCCGCCCCGCATGTTTAGGGCACAACGAAAGGAAAACCAATGACGAACACCCTCTGCGAAGCAATCCGCCACGACCTGCACCCCGTCGGCGCTCCGGTAAACGCCCCGGCCGGTGCTCCGCGTGAAATTCAGCCCGACGCACCCGGCGCAGAAGCGCAGACCATTCTGGGCCCCGTGCCGCTGTCCGTTGCCATTGCAACCACCATGAAGCAGCTACGCGAAGAATGCCCCGAGCTCTTCAACGATGCCGAGCTTTTGAGTGATGCTGAGCTGAACCACACCGGCCCCAGGATTGACCCTAACGAAATGGAGATTGATATGAACACGAACAGCCTGAGCCCCGAGCAGGCGCTGACCATTGCCCGTGCGCTCGCCGAGGGCTGCACCCTGGACGAATGCGGCGCCACCTGCCGCAGCCTGGGTGAGCACGCGCCCGGCTGCACCGAATATGTACCAGCTGAGAGCGACGATAAGGTACTCGAAGAGTACGCCCCGGCGGGGGACCCGGAGGAAGGCGCCTCCACCGCGGAGTACGGCATCGTGATGCTCGCGGCGGTCGGTTTCGCGGGCCTGCTGGTGCTGATTCTCAAATCAGATGAGGTGCGTTCCATGCTCCTGGATATTGTGCGTAACGCCCTGTCCATTGCGGGCAATACGGGACTGCTCTAGAGGCCTTAGTCTAGAGGTATTGGAAAACCCGCCGTAGGGTTTTGTCCCTAGATGCTAGGTTCTTTGGAAAATCAAGCCAGAAGGGAGGAATAAAGAATGAACGCTCATGTGAATTTGGGTGCTTTACGGCGCACTTGCTCCGCAGGGAAAACCAGTGTGGACCCGACACTCTCGACCCCGCACAAGAGCCCGGCAGAAGAGGGTGTGATCACCGCCGAATTTGCGGTCGCCCTACCCGCCGTGACGGTGGTGCTCGCCCTCTGCCTGGGTGCCGCCTCCACGGGGGTTGCGCAGCTGAAGGTGGAGGAGTCCGCGCGAACGGCTGCACGAGCCGCCGCCCGCGGAGATTCCGAGGCGCAGATTCGCTCCGCCGTCAGCCGCATCGACCCGGCGCAGAGCGTGCAGATTTCTGTTTCTCCTGATGATGTAGTCGTGACAGAGGCGGGGCGCGCCCGGGAAGTGCACGTGCGGGTGAGCCGCCCCGCCCCCGGTGTGATTGGTTCGGCAACCGGCTGGGTGCTGCGGGCGGACGCCCACGCCCGCGTTGAAGCCAGCGCTGAAAACGATGCTGAAAACGGTGCGGGTCATGAAGGTGAGTAGAGCCGCTATGGGTCCCACCCCGAAAACAGCCTCCGAGAATCAATACCCCGAAGCGGGTAGCGGCACCGTCCTTGCCCTCACCATTATTGCCGCGCTACTGGTGGTGACCGTGGTGATTGCCGGGCTCATTGGGGTGGTGTCCGCAAACCGCAGGGCTTCCGCGGCCGCCGATTTGAGTGCGCTCGCGGCGGCGGACGCCTACCGCGGGCTCACTGAGGGGGACCCGTGCGCGGTCGCGGCGGATCTTGCCGAACGCCACGGCGCGCACCTGGAATCCTGCACTTTTCCGGATCGCCCCGAAACGGTGGAGGTGACGGTCGCCGTCCCGGTCGCGGGGCCCATGGGTGCGCTGGGCCCGGCGAGGGTGCGTGCCCGCGCCGGGGCTGAGCATCTCGAAGAAGGGCGCCCCGAAGAAGAGCACGCGGCGGGCAACGTGGAGGAGCTGAGCCCCGATGAGGTAGCCGAGCTGGAGGAAGAGCTGGAAGCTGCGCAGGACTCAGCGCCCGAGCCTCCCGCACCAGAAAGCTCCGCAGAATCAGAGAATCCAGTTGAGCCAGAAAACCCGCCTGAGCCAGAAAGCCCAGCCGACTAGGCTATTTACGCTCATCGGGAGTTGTCATCCCAGCTTGCCCCGCGCCCCCAGCCCGCTCTACGCCTTCTGCAGTAACCTACGCCTCCGCCATGCTCTGCAGCATCGCCTGCAGTAGCGCCCGTGCGCCGTGTTTGCTGAGCGGCTCGTTGCGGTTGCCGCACTTGGGCGAGTGCACGCAGGAGGGGCAACCGTTTTCGCATCCGCAGCTTTCGATTGCTTCAAGGGTGGCGCTCAGCCACTGCGCAACCGCGTTGAAGCCGCGCTCGCTAATGCCCGCGCCGCCGGGTGCGGCGTCGTAGACGAAAATGGTGGGCCTGCCGGTGTCCACGTGAAGCAGCGTGGAGAGTCCACCCAAATCCCAGCGGTCGCTGGTGGCGATGAGCGGCAGCAGTCCGATGGCGGCGTGCTCGGCGGCGTGCAGGGTGCCGGGGCCGTCCTCTTCGGTTACGCCCGCGCCGAATAGGTAGCTGGGCTCGAAGGTGAACCAGACCGCCTCGGTCATGAGCACTTCCGGCGGCATGGGTTGCGCTTCTTCGCCCAGGTATTCGCCGCCGTAGACGGAGAAGCGCCGGTATCCGGTGACCTGGTCGGTGACCTGAACCTGCCCGCGGTGCATGGTGAGCGGGGCGAGCTGCTGTGCGTCGGGAACGGGCTCTTCAAGAGCAGACTCGCTGGGAGCGGACTCACCGGGAACCGCTTCCCCAACGATGTTTTGCGCACCGTAACTAACCCGCGCACGCTCCGCCAGAATACGCACCTCGGTGCTCTCAATGGCGCGCGTGTAGTAGTCCGGGTAGACGCGGTTGAGCAGAATCACGCGCTCGCCCTCGCTGAGGGATTCAACCACGTACTGCGCGTTCTGATGAATGTAGATTGCGCCCGGGTGCCCCTGGCTCATGGCGTGCGCGGCGTCCATGGTGCCGACGAGGGTGCCGTCTTCGGTGTCGATGAGCTGGTAGGGTCCGCCGCCGGTGCCGCGGATATCGACCAGCTCGGCGGCTGATTCGGCGTGCGTCCAGTACCAGCCGTCCGGGCGGCGACGCAGGTACCCCTGCTGCACCAGTCGATCCAGCAGGGCGGCGGTGTGCGGTCCGAAGAGGCTCAGCTCTTCGGCTCGGATAGGCGCCTCCTGCGCGGCGGCGCACAGCTGCGGTGAGAGCACGTACGGGTTCGTCGGGTCGAATACGGTTGCCTCAACCTCCTGCCCGAAAATCGCCTCCGGGTGGTGCACCAGGTAGGTGTCGAGCGGGTTGTCGTCGGCAATGAGCACGGCGAGCGCGTCCTGACCGCTTCGACCTGCGCGGCCCACGCGCTGCATGAAGGAGGCGCGGGTACCCGGCCAGCCCGCCACGAGTACGGCGTCCAGTCCGGAGATGTCGATGCCCAGCTCCAGCGCGGAGGTACTCGCCAAGCCGAGCAGTTCGCCATTGCGGAGTTTGCGTTCGAGTTCGCGGCGCTCTTCGGGGGTGTACCCGGCGCGGTATGCGGCGACGCGGTGGGCGAGGCCCGCCTCCACCTCGTCGAGGTAGCGTTGGGTCTTCTGTGAGAGGATTTCTACGCTGCGGCGCGAACCAGCAAAAACCAGGGAGCGGGTGCGGGAAAGCACCAGGTCGGTGAGCATTTGCGCGCCCTGCTCCACGGGGGAGACGCGGCGCGGCGCCTCCTGCTCTGCCTTCGATTGGACCGCCTGCTGCTGGGTGCTGCGGGCACCCTTGGCGAGTTGATCGTGCGCCTTGGGCGGCATGAATTCTGGCTCCCAGAGCGCGACGGTGGTTTCACCGCGCGCGGAGGTGGACTCGGTAATGGCGGTAACCGCCTGCTGCGGCACGCCAATGAGCTTGGAGAAAGACTCGACCGGGTTGGAACTGGTCGCGGAGGCACCGTAGAACACGGGCACGGTGCGGTAGAGTGCGCAGACGCGGCGTAGGCGGCGCAGCAGGTTGGCGATGTGCGCGCCGAAAACGCCGCGGTAGCTGTGTGCTTCGTCGAGCACCACGTAGCGCAGCCCGCGCAGGAAGGATGCCCACTGCCGGTGGTTGCTCAGGATTGAGTAGTTGAGCATGTCCGGGGTGGTGAGGATGAAGTTGGCGTGCTCGCGGATCCAGCGGCGTTCGCCGACGGGGGTGTCGCCGTCGTAGCTTGCCGCGTGGAGCCCGGGCAGGTTGTAGGAGGTGAGGGCGGTGAGCTGGTCGGCGGAGAGCGCCTTCGCCGGTGAAATATAGAGAACGTTCGCTCTATTATTGAGGTTTTCTGCCCCAGAATACGCGGAAGTTGAGCTCACCGGCTCGCCACAGGATGCACGATAAATAGCGTCCAGAGTGGGCATGAGGTAGCTCAGGGTCTTGCCCGAGGCGGTACCCGTCGCCACGATCACGTGCCCGCCGCTGCCGGTACTCTTCGCGTCTTCGGCGCGCGCGGGAGTCGCCTCAATCTGCTCAGCCTCAATCTGCTCAGCCTCAATCTGCTCAGCCTCGATGCGTCCCGTCTGCCAGCCGTAGCGCGCCGCACTCGCCGCCAGCGCCGCATCAAGACCCGTGTGGGCGGCGTCTGCCGCCTGCACCTGGTGGGCGTAGGGCTCGGCAATACCGAGCGATTCAAAAGCCTCCACCACGCGCGGATGCAACCACTGCGGCCACGGCGCGTAGCTCGCCTCCCTAGCGGCAATGGTGTGGATATGGGTCACCTGCTCAGGCAGGGTTCCGGTGCGTTCTGCCTCCGGCAACAGGGGTGCCAGCACCTGCTGTGCGCTCGCGGGCAGCTCGCGGTAACGGACCGTTTTTGGGCGCGCCCCAGACTGCCCCTGCGGCTGTTCGGGCTGGTGTACAGACTGGTGCGTGGGCTGCTGACCGGGGTGCTGGTTGGCGTTCTGCGAGGAGGTGCTGTGCGGCATGGGTTCCATTGTAGAGCGGCGGGCTACACCCCGACCTGCCGCCGGTCATGTGCCGTCCTGAATCTGCGCCCCGTGGCTGTCTCAACCCCGCCCCGGCACCGCTTTTGTGCCGCCGACCCCGTAGTCAGCGCGCACATATCAAAAAATCTGCATGCTTTAGACGTATATGACGATAAAATAGTTTCGTGGCTCAAAATAAGATTATTCTGTATTACCAGTTCGCCCCCA
>ERZ773214.289-NODE-289-length-34495-cov-5.425523_pt1 | contig 34495 bp, 55 predicted proteins | sample MGYA00511238_ERZ773214 | MGnify/ENA primary metagenome ERZ773214 (study PRJEB29015, sample SAMEA2738157) | human oral metagenome | biome: human oral; feature: human-associated habitat; material: saliva | place: China | collected 2259 ... | reverse complement strand
CTCTTAAGGCACGACAGCTCGTACTTAAGGTCAGCAGCTGGTGACTTTTCAAAGATAGTCAAGCTTGGCGACAGGTTGCTATTAAGGCGGGTAAAGTTATGCTTAAATGTGCCAGCCTTTGCCCCGGCAGCGCTGGTAACTTGCCCAAGGGCAGCAAGCAGAATAAGCCCAAAGCTTTCTACCTGGATCTTACCCTCAATCTTGCCCTCGCTCCAAATCTGCGTAACGATGGCATCGTTGTTTAGGTCAATCACACCCATGGCGCTGTTGTTAAGTGCACTCTCGTGCTTGTCTTGCAGGTCAGCGCTCAGGTGTGGAATCCAGTGAGTTGCGGTAGTGGCTGCTGTGCCACGCGTAGCTTCCTTGGCGATACCATAGCTAATACGCCGACCGATAAAGTCAATATTTGCCATTATTTGGCCTCCGTGTTACTTTTATCATCTGATGTATCAGGCTCAGCCTCTACTGGCTCAGCTTTATCAAACGTCTCATTGATCATATTGTCGAACCTCAAAGCCGCCTCTTGTGCCGACGTGGCCTCAACGGTCTTGCCGGTCTCGGGGTTAAAGTAGGTACGTTTTGGTGATTGGTTATTGTTCATGTTCATACTCCTACCTGATTATAAACAATTTACTAGTTACCTGTGTAGTGGTCGTAGCGCACTATAACATTGATAGTAGCCACCAAAGCCATTACGGGCTCAGTTGCCACGCTCCAGCCGGCAGACGTTGGCACGACGCCTAGTACACGGTCTTTACCCCGGTGTCGTAGCCCGTCTAGGTCTACCGTGTCGTCTATAGCGTCACGGATAAGCCCAGACAGTGTGCGCATGTTCTTAAAGTCCTCTGCGCGCTTGCTCTCGTCTTCATTCATAGGAATGATAGCAATGACGTTAAAGCCCTCACGGCGGTGCACTTCAGTGTTTTGCCCAAGCTCGGCCGGTGCGTCGTCTGGCACGATCATCACAGCAGGGTATCCCTGGTACTTATTGACTCCGTCGTCGTAGTCTACAACCTCAGCAAACACAGGGTTGCCGTCTTCATCGCGGATAGCCTTTACTACCTCTACGAGCTTATTGCTGATCTTATTTTGCATGTTACGCCTCCAACTTACTTATTACGTTTGCTATAGCCCGTGCTGCGTACTCTTGTATCTGTGGCTCAGTCTCTTTGTACGTCTTCTCAATAAACGGCTGCGGCTGCGTACCCTTACGAGCAATCGAGCGGGCTACTACGAATGGCGACACGTTACCTAGCTTGGCTCGCACCCATCGTTGAAAGTCTTCATTTTTCCACGGCGGTATACGGCTACCAGGCTTGCGGCCCTTCTCGATCACTGGTGCGTACTTACTCAACGGCGTAATATTCGCCTCTCCATTGCCGATAGTACGCTGTATATTGCCCGCCAGACGCTGTGTAACGCCCACAGGGGCGTTTTTACGCATGGATCGCTGCACTATTACCGAACCATTAGCCAAGATGCGCTGGACAGCTCCAGAGGCCTCTCCGCGCCATCTACGGCCCAGCTGCGGTACGTTACCAGTATCAACCTTGATGTAGGTAGCCATTACGCGGCAAGCTCCAGCACATAATGTGAGTGAGTCACGTTGTCAAAGTTTTCATATGGGTTTAGCGCTTTGACGGCGTAGTTACGCCCAGACTGATCAGTCACGGTGTCGTTTACCTTGATCTTGTCAGTGTTGGCGTACATGTCAAACGCTTTGTAAGCACTGATATTGTACGCCACGCTGTTCTCGCGGCTCATAGGCAAGATGGTGCATGGCACACCGCTCATAACGGCCTGCGTCTTCTGCACCATCCCCTGCGTCTTCATAAGGCGCTTAACGGTTACGGTATGACGTAGCATGTTGGCGCTAATCATACGAGAAACCTCACAAACGGCGCTAATAGCGTTTGCTCTTTCTTTGATATGCTGTAGGTTTTCTGGTAGTTACCCACACGCTCAGATGTGACAGTAGTGCCACCGCTGCTAATCTCATTAGCCATGCCACGCACCATAAGGATAGCCGCCATCTTTACGGCTGCTGGTACGTCCTCAAGTCCATACGTGTAAGTAATATGGAGTTGGTCGTAGTCCGTGCGTTCGTACTGGTCTTTGTAGCCTGTTGTAGACAGTGTGATGCGGCCGGTCTTATTGTCTACACTGTAGCCGTGTACTTCGCTCAGGCTTTCCTCTGTGGTCTCATCGGTTATCCTACCTTGCTTTATCTTGGACACCTGTTTGATGTACACGTTGTCCAGAAACACCACAGGCCTGTAGTCCTGTATCTCTGTCTCTGTCTTTAGCGAGCCGAACCACACACCTGTAATGTCATACAGCCACTGTGGCAGCATGTCGATGTACATTTGTAGCTCAGCGTCTCTATCATTGCCGGTGATACCCAGCTGTTTCTTTATTTCGTCTAATGTAACTATAGCCATAGCTTTATTATCTCCTATAAACAGAAAAGGGGACAGCCTCCAGGCCATCCCCTTCGCAAGTCACAGCCTGTTGGCTATTTCTTGTCCTTGCCAGCACCCTCAGCAGGTGGCTGCTCGTCTTTACCAGCGGCTCCAGCTTCAGCCTTTGCCTTCTCCTCTGCTTCCATCTCGGTGAGCACCTTCTCGTATGGAAACTCTGGCTCATCAGCAAATGCGGACAGCTCCCACTCGCGAGCGGCGTACTGGTCGCCAGCCTTGTAGCGAGCAATCAGTGCGTCCTTTTCAACTTGCCAAGCGTCTTTGTTCTCGGCAATGTAGGCAGCCTGTTCGCGGGCTTCCTCCTGCTCGTGAGTCTCGACGATCTTGTACCGTGGCTCGCCGTCAAAGTAAACCTTTGTCAGCATGTCCAGGTAGTCAAGTTTCTTTTGGGTTACGTGGTACAGGTGGTCACCTGGTACGTAAACGTCCAAACATTCAGTAAATACGATGTGTGCCATTTAGTGTGTCCTTTCTTTTAATTAAGCACCATTCACGCTTGCCATGACGAACCCGTCAGTGATCAGCGGGCTTGCGCCTGTTCGCTTCATCACGCGGAGGCTGTTGCGGCCACTCTCAAAGTCGCCAGTCGCAAAGCCAAAGTCAATGCGGATGCCGGCAACGTCGGTGATCCAGAAGCAGTTTTTGTTTACAAGCCACAGCTCGTCAAAGTTCATAGCGGTTGCATCAACCTCTACGAATGGCAGACCAAGTAGCTTGTCGTATGGCAGACCATCGCGAACGTCCTGGCTGTAGATATAGCGGCCCTGGCCATCCTTGACAGTGTCAAGCTGCGCAACCAAGTTAGTGTTACCAACCCAGAAAGCGTTGCGGCGGTAGCCAAGAGGCATAGCACGGTAAGCTTTCTTCACAACGTCGTAGTTAAGCGCTGCAAGGTTAGCACCCATGTTAATCTTCTGGCCCGCTGGCAAAGCAGTCTTGCGGGTACGGATACCGCGTGGCTTGGTCGTGCCGTCACCAGCCAAGAAAGCAATGTTCTCTTGGTAGGCAATCTCTTCAGCGAGCTGCTTGGTCAAAAGCTGCTCAACAACGCTAAATGCAGCTGCGTCCTGCTGAAACTCTTCAGTAAGAGGCACAATACCGGTGAGCTTTTTAGCGACAATGTCGAACCCAGAGAAGGTTGCCTTTGTCTTATTGTAGGCAGCCTCTTCGTTTGTCCAGGCTACTTGTGGCCGGCTAACTTGGCCAGGCACACGGAGGTTGGCAGGCGCGTTGCTAATAACGGTAGCAAACTGCCGAATAGGTGCAACGTCCACCATCTTCTCAACGATAGCCTTCTCAATGACAGTAGGCACGAGGTAACCACCGTCAGCCTGTGTGGTGACATTCTGGCTGTCTGCACGGTGGCCCATGCGACGTACCTCAATGTCAATGTCGGCGTACTCGCGAGCAACTTCGCTGTCGATGCGGCGTAGTTCCTGCGTGTTACCAGTCCGGACAGCGTCGAACCATGCACGGGTCTGTGCGCGGCCTCGGTCGCTCTCGCTCATTTCTTTGTTGTGCTCGGTCATCTTGGCATGTCGGGCAGCACGTGCCTCAGCCTGCTTGCGAGCCTCTGCTTGGCGCTTCTCAATCTCTGCGGCCAATTGTTCCTTTGTGTAAGGCATATTTACTTTGTATCCTTTGTTATCGTTACTTTAATAACCTAATGACTCATCACCTTCATCTTCGGCCAATTCCTTTTCAAATTCTGCAATGATGCGCTCGGCCTCTTCATCGCTGATCGTCTCGGTTTCATCTACCTCTGTGCTGGCGTCCTCTGTGGCCGCTTTATCTTCGGTAGCCTCTGCCGGGGCTTTCTGCTCAGCTTCAGCTGGCGTATCCTCTTCGGTCTTGGCTTCTGCTTTTGGTGCAATTTCGGTGGCTAGCTTTTCTTCTAAAGCTGCTAGCTGCTCTTGGAATGGTTTCATAGCTTCTGCTATTACCGCTTGTAATTCCTCTTTGTTCATACGTGCCCCTTTTGGTTTAGCTGTTGTATTGTCGAGGGCCGCCTCAAGCTTGCGTGCTTCGCTGTAGTAGCGTTTCATCAAGCCCCTTGCCTCCTCTTCAGATATACTACCATCATTTAACGCACGAGTGGTAGCCCCTGTGTTGGACGGTATGCCAACCAGGCTAATCTCAAACAGCTGGTTCTTCAGGTACTCAAGCCCTTCGTTTACAAGGTTTTCAAACCCGACACTCCACGTGCGGAGAAAGCCACGCGACACCTTACCCCACGCCCAGTTACCACCATACTCGCTCATGTCGTCTACGTCGAACTGCACAATAGCGTCGTAAGCTCGCTCGTCAGGCACTGGAATAATCTCCAAGACACGGCCGATGTTACTTGCTGCATCGCTGTAATGATCCAGCTGCACAGTTGGGTTGTCCATAAAGCGCTTAAAGTCCCAGCCGTCAAACTTCAGGCTAGTACCATAGCTATCTACAGACTCGTCAGTAAACCGGATACGCACGGTGTGGTTATCTTCATCTACTGATTGGGGTACGCTGTTACGTAAAATAATGTTCATGGTTTATCTCCTAGCTTTATTCTATTACTGGTCAACTATTACTGGCAAGAGTACACAACGACAGTTGGGATGGCTTGGTGGGCCTACCATCGGCTCGTAGTCTACCTTCAGCGTGTGTGTCACAGGATTGCCTGCTTTACTGGTTGTCGTTACCTCTAGCCTGTCGCCTAGCTCCACAAATGGTTTGTTCAGCTCCACAATCTTACCGTTTAGGCTTTGGCAGAATGGGCAGGCGTCACCTAGCTTGGTGTGCCATTCCTTGCCGGTCACAATGTCTGAATCATCCCAGCCGTATATATCAGCCTGGCTGGCTGCTCGTACGCTCTCAGTGCGTGCAATACGGTCTGCCCGCTTGCTGCTCATGTCGCCAAATATATTCTCAACACGGGCACGTAGTTCGTTGCGGCTCTCGCCTTTGTCGATACCCTCGGCTAGCGTCAGTAGTATCTGCTTCTGGCTCTCGTCGTTAATATCCACTGCGATCTTGCGTGCGCGCTGCTTCACAAACTCAGAGACGGCCGGCACGTCTTTAGGTGGTTTAAAATTAGGTAGCTGTGCCCAGGCGTCCTTGATCTGCTCTTTCATGAGCGTGGTATACAGCGGCATAAGCGCATCTTGCAAGTTAATGTCCCACTGCTCATCGCTCATAATGAGCGCTAGCTGCTTGTAGACAGGGTCAATGTCACGCTTGGCCAAGCTACGGTTGCCGTCCTCTACTTCGTTCAACTCTTCAATGACAGCCTTGCGCTGCGCCTCAAAGTGCTTGCGGGCTGCCTTCCTAAAGCTTGCCTCGTACTTATCTAGCCGTGGCTGCATGTCTGCCACCCGCTTTTCGCCTTGCTGGAATCTGTCAGCGGCTCGCTTCTCTACCCTCTTTTTTTTTTGATTGGCTGCGCGCTTCAGCATGATAGCTAGCTCTCGCCTGGCACGTTTCTTGGCCTCGTCTGCCAGTTTCTTCTCGTCTTGCTCTTTGTTGCCCTGCTCTTTGTCCTCGTCGCTGTCAGACGCTTCAGGCTCTTTGCCTTCAGCCTTGGGCTCTGGCTCGCTCTCTTCGCTCTTGCCAATCTCTACACGGCCAGATGGACGGTACAGCACGTCACCACCTTCGATAGGCGGCAGGTCTAATGTCTTGCGCACTTCATTAACCGTCATCCAGTTATTGATAGCTGCCGTGTTGGCGCTAGCTTCTACACTTGAGTCACTCGGTATAAAGTCTACAAAGGTAAGCTCGAGCGATGGATCGAACGGATCAATCACATACTTATTGATAAAGTTACAGAAGGCGCGGACACGTGGCAGCAATGTGTACTTGGCAAAGTGATACTCTGCCGCTTCCATGTTGGCCCTGTTAGCAGACGTGATCATACCAAGCAGCGCTGGAGACACGCGAAACATCGCCAGTATCTCGTCACGGCTCAGTTTTCGGCCTTCTAGAAAATCCATATCGCGTTGTGTCAAAACGAATTGTTTAGCAGACGCCCCGCCGCCAAGGATCATTGGTACATAAGCGTTTTGCCCACCACTGTAAAACTCGATAAGCTGCTGTTTTAGCCGCCTAAATGCTACATCTGTCATCTGCTTTTCAGACTCGATGATCATACTAGGCCGTGCGCTGTTAGCAAAAAAGCGCTGGTTATAGTCTACAGCCTTATCGTCTGTATCTACTGCACCAGCTGCGGCCTGAATAACCGACATACCATTGCGCGGGCTAGCCGGGTTAGGTCGGTAGTCACGGTAAAATTGGCGCTCTGTGTCTGTGTTCATCCAGTAATAATCACCATAACGCATAATCTCATCGCCAGTGTCTTTGTTTACCTTGTACTCTACTAGATGAGCGGGCAACACAGTAAGCGCTGCTGGTAAGCCACGCATTTCGGTGTTTTCGCCTGTAGGCACAATGTAGCTCTCGCCGTTAATGTTCAAGTAACTAGCGTGGAGGTATAGCATCTGCATACCGTGCTGGCTGTCTGTTGGGCTTTGTAGCAAAGAGAGTATAGGGTGCTCGGTAATCGTGTTGCGGTTACCGTTCCTGTCTGTCTTTACGAGTTGAAACTCAACACCACTGAAAGCTTCAGCGATAAAGTCGTTAGCAGCAAAAACCCAGCCTTTGTTGGCTGTGACTTGGCTTGCTTTGTCTTTGTACTCTTTTATTTTGCCACCTTGGAATGATGGCATACCAGCGTTGTATGAATATACTCCGCCGTCATCGCTCAGGTAGTTGGCGCGTGATTCCGCCGGCTTCTCTTGCCGGTTTAGTACTGCGTCGTACACCCTTTGCAATAATCCTTTGTTATTGGTCATTAGCTTATCATCCTATTATTGTTAATAGCGAATCCAAATATCGCCCTCATCCTCATTAGAGATACCCATACAGATACTCCAGAATGAGTCACCATGTCCCTCTGGAGACTCGAGTGCTTGCAATGCGTTGTCTACCATGAGGAGCTGGCTCGTCTGCCTTTGCTCATTGATCAGATTGATACGGTTGTTGGTTATGAGCATGTCTAGGTTAGCGGCCATCTTGGTTTGGTTTTTGGCGTTTAATGTCACTGGTTCCATAACCGGATTTAATAATCCCTGCTCAGCAAATCCCTCAAATTCAGCCCTAGTATTATCATAGTACAGTTTAGAGACATTGAATAGTTCGCATATCTGGTTTAGCTCTTTGTACTGCTTCTCGTATTGCCAGCCGTCCATCCAGAATGAGTATATTTGCCGGTAGCTTATAATCTCGTCGCCGTCTTCCGTCTCGCTGTATTTCTTGATGAATAGCGCCAGGTGGCTTGGGTGGCGTTTCTTGCCAATGTCAAAGCCGCCTACAACTACAGCGTCGGCTAGCATCTTATTCCAATCTCGCTTTTTCCAACACAGTTCTGTGGCTACGCTCTCTAGGGCTTCGCGGTTAATATAGCTGTCTTCGTTGTATACAGGCTGTGCCATGTACTCCTGGTTAAATGTCTTGTCACCCTGTGCTGCCCTAATCTTCATAAGGTCTTCGAACGTGTAAAAGTCAGGCCATAGCACTTTCTCTGCCTTCCAGTCTAGGATGGCCGGCGTAAACCATTGGGCAAAGAGCGTACTCAATCCCTTATCAAAGAAAAAGTCGTCGTTTGTCTGCGGCGTGCCAACTACATAGCACTCACCGCCTTTGTTTACCATAGGTAGCAGCTCTGTAGAGACGATACGGTTGATCTTGCGAATGACGGTAGGCTTCAGCTTATTCTCGGGGTCTTTTAGCGGGTCGTCTACGTAGATAAGGTTGGCGTGGATACCACGCTTAAAGGCGAGGAGGCCGGCGGGTTTTACGAGAAACTTGGGCGCTTTATCGAGTGTCTGGTTTGGCCCTACCTTTGCAAAGCCAAGCACAGAGTCTGTTTGGCTCTTGTAGTTCGTAAGTTCTGAATAAAATGGGTTGATGGCTACTAGGCTGCGTACCTTGGAGAGGTGATAGGCTGCTAGCTCGCTGTTATAGCTAAAGTACCAACCCTCTACCGGGCTACGTCGCTTCTCTCGCTTAAAGCGCAATAAGTGCCACATGAGACGAGCGTACAGGCGTGTGCTCTTAAAGTGGCCACGGCCTGTGATATACATAGCGTACGGGTGCTTGTCCATGTGCTCGCATACATCAGCAACGTATTGCCCACTCACAAACTCATCTTGGAATGAGAGGGCAAATACATGATTCACAAAGTAGTTAAAGTCATCAACTGCTCTTCGCTCGATCAGCTCCATCGCTGCTGCTGCTTTCAGTTCCAGCAACTCCCTCGATGATTCTTGTAAGTTCTTCATCGCTCATACCCTTAATCGCACCAGATATTTTTACTGTTGTTTCCGACTTGGTCGGTGCTTCAGCGCCTACAAGCTGTGCCGCTTGCTTTAATGCTGCTAGTGCGTTTGCCCTTTCTCCATTCTTCATAGACTCGTAGTACACGTGGTTTATCTTTTCAAGCTGTGTCTGCACAAACTCTGGCATTTGCTCTTCGTATGAGGCAATGATACGCTTTTTGGCTGCTGCAATGTACTTTTGGGCTTGGCGCTCGCCGATATTCCACTGCTGCTTGATCGTCTGCTTGATGATAGAGGTGCGCGCACCGTTCAACATCTGCGTTAGCACCATCTCAAGCCGCATGTCCGTTATCTCGGAATCATTTCTATTATTCTTTGTTATATCTAGATTCTTAATGGGCGGCACTTTCGTCTCAGTGTCGCTTTTCGCATCTAGGCCGCGTTTCTTCGTTGTTGCCATGGCTACATTATACACCAAAAGAAAGAGACGCAACAATTGCTGCGTCTCACCATAAAGGAGGAATCTGGCAGCTGCGCCCACACACAGCTACCAAATATTCTACACCTTGTGCCAGTCTTTGCCAAGTACCCCTTTTGTACAGTCAAATACTTCGTCTGCGATATACCCACCTAGCTTATTGTCTTTGCGGTACACGATATAATTGTAACGTCGTGCAACCGCCTTTTGTTTCAAGCCTTCGAGTGTGCCGTAGCTAAATACCTCGCCGTTGCTCAGCCGGCGCGCTACCCACACGCCAGCCGGTACACCGATACCCTTTGTCTCCTCGTCGCGGTACTTTATCTCTACTGTCTCATATTCCATGTTTGTTTTGCCTGTTTATTAAAATGGAATGTCTGCGATGTTAATGTCAGATACTGGCGCTTGCTCATCGTAGTTAGCTTGTGGCGCTGTTTGCGTGCTACTACCATCACTATTGTTCTTGCTACCGATAAAGGCAAACTCATCGACTACAACATCGATTTTGCTACGGTTATTGCCGCCCTTATCTTGCCAGCGGCTTTGGTTAAGCCGGCCAGATACGAGCAGCGCGTCACCCTTATGGAGATACTGCGCGATTGTCTCGCCGCCCTTATTCCATGCTGTACAGTCAATGTACGCAACATCATCGTTACGACCGTTTACTGCGAGCGTAAAGCCGGTTACGCTGTGCCCGCTGTTTGTTTGCTTTGTCTCAGGGTCACGGGTTAAGTTGCCCATTACCACTGCTTTGCTAAAACCTTTTGCCATTGTTAATGTTCCTTTCTATTCCGCTGTTACTTTTGTTTTCTTTATTGCTGCTTAAGTTCCCTAATTGTCATCGCTCAGCACTTTCAACTTCAAACTTCATGCCCGTGTTCTTACTCAGCTGCTCTGCAATTTCTACTGCCCTATCGTATGATGTGTATAACGCGGAACCAATACCAACATCAAGCATAAGCTTTTCGCCACTATTGCCATAGCTAGTAACGTATAACCTATGGCCGACGGTTTCGTTATCTGTGTAGGTTGTGTATACGTGGTAGTCGTCATCTTCACGTTCATTTACCGGTGTGCTGGCAAACTCAAAGAGTAGCGCCATGAGCGATAATCCAGTCTCTTCATCTAGTTTACTCATATGTGTAAACATCGTATCAACACCCCTGGCGCGGCCTCTGTCGACCCTTGCAAGTGTCTTATCGTTGCGTGCAATAAAGTGCGAGTTTGGGCCATGCTCAACGTCAAATCCCAAAGCCCTTGCCTGCTCTACAAATTCATTTATCGTCATAGATTGCCTGCCTTAATCTTATAATTTGTTTTGACTGTTTCGAGGTGCTGCGCGATCTTGTCGGCAAACTCCATAGCCTGTAGGTCTGTGAGGCCTTCTACCTTAAACTGGATAGCGTCGATAGCGGCCATGATCTTTTCTTTGTCTGGCGCTGCCGCTGCCTTGCGAGCTTCCTCTGCTGCTTTGGCTTCAGCTTCAGCCTTGGCGCGCTCCTCTGCTTCCTTTTCGGCGCGGAGTCGTGCGGCTTCTGCCTCTGCCTCGGCCTGTTTACGCCTGGCCTCTGCTGCCTCAGCTTCCGCCTTGGCTGCACGCTCTGCTTCTGCCTTACGCTTGGCCTCTTCAGCTTCTGCTGCTGCCTTGGCGTCTTCGTTTGCCTGCTTCAGCTGCGCGAGTAGCTGCTCGAACTTCTCATCACTCAAGCTTGTGAGTGTCGGCTCGTACAAACTAATGTCATCTGTGTACATCATCAGCTTGGCGCGCCGTTCTGCCAGCTTTTCCTCTTGCTGTTTCTTTAGTAAGTTCTCAGCAAACTTCTCTTGGTCTTCAAGATACTTCTCAGCTTCACCGATAATCTTTGCCGCTTCACGGTTTACAAAGTCAATTGCCTTTGACTGCTTCAGTACGTCTGCCTTCAAAAAGTCGTGTGTCTTTTTGATCTTGACGCGCTGGCCGCGGAGTGCAAGCCGCATCTTGCGGGCTTTCTGCATCTCCTCTTTTTGCGATACGTCAGTTACCACAATGTCTTTGTAGGTAGCGAGAATCTTGCCAACCTCAGTGAATGGTGCGCCGTAAGCCTTGATAAGCTGCTCGGCGTCTGTAATCTCCAGCCCAGATTTTACGAGGCCGTCGCGAATGTCTAGTACTTGGCTATTTGTCGCCATCATTTGCCCCCTTTCTTATTTGTTCAATGTCGCGCCGCACACGGGCTACTGCCTCGCGTCCGTTCGCTGCTGTGTACGCCATCAGCTGTTCGAATAGCTCTTCTGCGTTTATTACTTCTGGCAAGTCATTCTTATCTTTGCCAAAGCCTTCAATCACAGTGTCTGCTACGATCAGCATGAGGGCGCGCATCTTTGGGTCTACTTCCATTCTCCCCCTTTGTTTACTATTGCTGTTCAAGTGCGAGCTTTTGGATTTTCTTGCGCTTCCTCAAATCTGCCTTAATGTCATCAATGACATGAGAGGCTTCGAGCGCCCAAGTCGCACGGTTTTGCATGATAGCAAGGTCTACAATGTCTTCTGCGGTCAAATCAACCTTGCTGTTTTTATTGTTTATTTGCTCAAGCAAGATAGTACGAGCGGCTTCGCACGCCATGTACATCATAGCTGCACGCATTACCTTATTGCGATCTTCGATACGGTTTTGTAAATTGGCCATCTGGTCTTTACTCCTAATTTTTAATGTTCAAGTTTAGTTGTGTTATGTGTAATAGTTATTTCTCGTCCTGTTTAGTATCCTTTCGTCTTACTTATCTGTTCTTATTATAGCAAATGCACGACGAAAAACAATAGAAATTACAAAGATTTTTTACTTTTCGTCTGTGGAAAAGTCGATAACGGCAAAGTCGTCGATTGCTTTGTCTGGATCGCCATTAGTGTATACCATTACGTCTGTATGGATGCGGGCTACCTTACGTACGTTGTTAAAGTTTTTGGCAGCATACTTGCTCGTGTCTGTGTTCTCGATAAAGATAATGTGGTTGTATAGGTCAATTTGGCCGTTGTAGTCATCGATATATTTTTGGGTAAGGTATGGTACGTCGTTGATTGCGCCGCCATTCTTCACGTCCACACGCTCATAATTGCCAATAGCGATGATAAAGCGGTTGGGCTTCATCTTTTTGGCTAGGTCAGACAGTAGCAGGTCGCTGTGCTTATCTTCTGTGTTCATGTCATATAGCACCAGGTCTACTGTTTGGTCGGGGTGATCAATAAAGTAGCCGGTAATGTCGCCGTTCACGTAGGCAAGCCCGCCGTCATTTGGCGTGAGTATCTCGCCCGCTTCGGCTTCTAAATCTGCATCGTTCGCTTGCAAGCCAATAAAGTTGTAGCCGTTTTTGGCCGCTACGAGGCCCGGTGCTCCGTTTGTTGGGTTAAGATGCATAATGAGGCCACCTTGCGGACAAAACCACTCATACAGCGTTTGGTACAGCGTGGGGCTACGTTCTCCGGTGTCTACTCCCGACTCCGCCCATAGCTCATCGCTTTTTATCCAGTCTAGCTTGCGCCCGTCTATGACAGACTCAGGCATCAGCTTCGTGCCACTTGGTGATATGAGCCGCTCGGTGTCTAGGTCTTTAATCTCTAACTTATCTAGCCGTAGCTCCAGGTAGTCTTGGTCAAACTTTAGCTCGTCTAGAATCTCTTCTAGCTTTAGCTCGTCATAACGGCCGCTAATGGCTTGGCTGTTTAATAAGACGTTTAGCTTGATCTTGTCGTGCTCGTCTAGGTTCAGGCGGATGCACGGCACGTCAATAAGGCCGGCAGCTTGGGCGGCTCGTGTACGTTGGTGGCCGCCAATGATTGTGTTGTCGTGATTGATAATTACAGGGTCGACGAGGCCAAATGTCTTTATAGACGACACAAGCCCCGCAAACTCATCTTTATCGATAATGCGGGGGTTTCTCTCGTCAAACTTTAGCTGGTTTATGTTTATGTGCTCGATCTTCATGGTATCCTTTCTACAATGATAAGGGCCGCGTGGGACAAGCTGCACGGCCCTTATCTGTATATTAGCACAAGCCTAGCTCTTTGGCTTTATCTTTAGCGTCTTGGCCTTTTGCGGCTGTTAGCTGCTTGCTCTCGTCCTCAGTAATAGGTTCGACAATGTAGTCGCCAGACGCGCCTGCAATCTGATCAATCACACACAGCCCACCAGAGTGGCCAAGCACGGTGTTGTTGTAGACGGTCACACGTGCCTGCACCGGCTTGCCAGCGAGAAACTTCCAGCCTTTCTTGGTCACAGTCCAGGTGCGTGGGATATGTTTGCCTTTGGCGTCTTTTACCTTTGCCACTAGCCCATGGAGACGCAACTTGGTCATCTGTGTGCGTACAGAAAATGGCCGGTCAATCTCGCCAGAGTCGACGTGGCGCGGGCTACTTTGGTGTTCTGCTGCTTGGCGGGCTGTAATGCGCCCCATGTCTTTCAGCATGTAAACCATAGCTGGTGTGATCTTGTACTTGTAAAGCTGGATCTTCCGGCCACAGTGCTTGCACGTACCGTTGTTGTCGCGTGCTTCAAGGATTGCTTTTACTGTAGTTTCAGTTTTGCCCGACATGTTACATTTTCTCCAAGTAAGTGTCTACTAGCGCTTCGTTTAGCATTTGGTCTACGTCGTCCCACTCTTGCTGTGCTTGCTTGCGCCGGCTGATAAAGTTTTTGATTGTGTTGATGATACTCATTTGGCTATTGTCCTTTCGCCTTAAGTTGTTGATAGTTTCAGTATATATGCTCGACGTTAGAATGTCAACACTTTTTTAAAGAAAAACCCAACTTTATTGTTGGGTGTTCTCATTAAGCCATTTTTTAATGAAAGCGTCACGCTCTTGCTTATTAGCCATGCGCTTGTAGTTGTGCCCGCACTCATCGCGCCAAGCCCTGTTGGCTTCAGCCTCCGGGCCTTCGCTGCGGTTGTCTTTCTGGTCTCCCATAGCTAGACGCTGCGCTGGTGGAACTACTGGCCCTTCTGGCTTCGTGTAGTCGATACTCGCAAGGCGTCCTTTGCCAAGGTAATGCACTTGTCCCTTCGAGTCCTGTATAGCCACTAGCCCTGCATCTGCTGCCAGCTCGCGGATTTTCTCAGGCGATTGCTCCATTAGTTCGATTTTTTCACCATCGTAGGTGGTAAGTGTATATGGCATTTGTGTTTCTCCCTTTCCTTTCTAGTATACCTTATACTTACGTTGTTGCTCTTCTCTCATACGGCGCATACCGTTCTCGATAGCTTTTGCCTTATGGATCATGTCAAGTTCATTGCCAATCTCCGGCTTGTACTTGTACTCCCACGAACGGTAATTGATACGTAGAAAGTCAAAGTACTTGATACACCAGTCGTCGCCTCGTACGTCCTCTAGGCGTTTTACGTGCTTTTGTGCTGTTGCGTTGTTCTTAATAGAGATGCCAAGCGCCTTGGCTGCGTCGTAGAAGGCCTTCAGCACAGGGTCGTAGCCTTTGCGGTCGCTCGTACGTGGCGTGGCAAGCGGACTGTCTGCTACTGATGTTGGCACATTCTGTTGCACGGTTGCTATAGCGCTGGTTTGTGCCGTGGTATTAGCTGGCAGTTGTTGCGCTTGTATATTTTGCTGCTTCTCTGCTTCCTCTTCTGCCTTTCGTGCGTCTGATTCAGCAATTACCTCTAGCTTAAGCTTGTGGTACAAATCCTCGTCAATGACATTGTTGCGCCGGTCGTAATTGTCGGCTTCAATGTTCTTTGTCTGTAGGGCGCATTGCTCTGCTGTGGTAAGCTCGCGGGTTTTCTCTCGTGGTTTAGACACAGCAACCTCTTTTGGCTCTTCTGCCTCCTCAGGCGTATTGTCAGGTTCGGTTGTCACGCCTTCTGCAATCATATCTTCGTACCTGTTTGCACTTACAAGATCACCCTTTTTGCGCAAAGTCTCGATGTACGCCCACTGTTGATCTTTGCTAGCCTTCATAAAGGACTTGTCACGTTCTTCTCTTTTGTGATTTTCTCGATACTCTTTGATAAAACCAGTTTGTTCGTTTTCGTCGTCAAACTCGTCAGCGTCTTCACGCTCTTCTATTGTAGGCTCGTACTTTTCTCCGTCGTCATAATCATAGGCGTTTTCATCTGTTTGTGGCTCATCTGTCTTGCGAGCACGCTCTCTCTTGTCAGAATTAAGTTCTGTACCGTCTGGTAAATAAATCTTTCGAGCTTCACGGTCTACAGTAAGCAGTGGATAAATACCCTTGCGCTTTTTGATAGGCCCATTTCCGTAAAGGTCTATCCTAATCCATCCAGCTTTCTTTAGTAGCCGCAAGTAGTTTTTGATCGTTTTTATACTACACACTTGCCAGTCTGCCAATTGTTCGTTGGTTGGATGCGCGTATCCCTTTTTATAAGCCAGATACTCGATCAAACAGTATAAGTTCGCGATAGTATCATTGCATGTCCTGTTTTCCGCTAATGGAGCACCAATCATCGGTTGGTAGCCGTTTCGGTAAAATAGTTTGTCTGATGGTATGTTGTGTTCGTCCATATTGGTTTTCCTTTCTGGAAACGAAAACCGCCTACCGAGATAGAACTTGCTTGATAGGCGGTAAGCGGTTTACGTCTCCGTTCTATCTTGTCTATCAAGCTGTCCTTATTGTAGCGCACACAAACAATTAAGTCAACACAATTTTTGTATTTCCTTTTACATACCGCCAGCTTGCTGGCACGCCCCCGCGCAGGGGGCGTAATAAGGGTGTTTTGTGACACGCCAAAAAATTGTGGCGCAGATGCTTGTATAAGATGCTTGTAAGTAATGCTCTATCTGCTTTATTCTTATGGGCCCCAAATTTACCCTATATAGTCCCCAAACGTGCCCTATACAGTCCCCAAGATTACCCTTATAGTCCCCAAACGTGCCCTATACAGTCCCCAAGATTACCCTACGTTATAAAAAGCGAAGTTAAAAAATATATGAGTTTTTCATAAAAAAGTGTTGACTCTCAACGTCGTGCATGCTACTATAAGACCAGCTAAAGATTAAAAGAAAGGACAAAATCAATGGCTAAAAACACTAACACAACAAACATAAATATTATTAATAAGGTTACAAAACCATTTGCAAAGGGCCTTACCATCCTTGACTTGGTAGCCCGCCTCGCACTTGGTATTGCAGTATGGTTTGTGCCAGTTCCTAAATTCATGGTATACGCCGCTACGTTCTTGGGCGCTGTTGCAGCCTTCCAAACAGCTGCTATGCTATGGAAGGCACAAAAATAATCACCTAGTGCCGTATGAAGAACAATTATAGGTGGGAAAGGATGACGGACGGAGTGAAAGCCGCTACCGGAATCATAGCAATACTATTAGCCTTAATGGCAGTACCTCACATCAACAAATCGGCAGCATCGACAAAGTACGAAGCTACGCCAGAAAGCAAGCAGCAGCAAGGCGAGATAGCCAAGCGGCTCGAAAAGCTTGGAGTGGAGACACGCCAACAAATCGAGGCTAAAGCCAAGATTGACGCAGAAAACCAAGCTAAAGAGCAAGCGGCCGTACAAGCCAAACTAGCCGCGGAGGCAGAAGCTAAAGCGTGGACAGTGTCCACCTCTCCACACGCCAAGGTGTCAGTGGCCCGCATTAATGAGACACTGGCCATCCTACGTGAGTTAGGACTCACCAAGATGGGTGCGGCCTACCTTGTCGGCAACTTTATCGCTGAAAGCTACGTAACACCATGTGGTGTACGAGGCGATGGCGGAGTAGCAGACGGATTGGCGCAATGGCATCCTGGTAGGCGTGTAGATATGCCTTGTGGCTTGCGTGAGCAGCTCGTGTGGGCTGTAAACGTAGAAATGCCGCGGGACGCCGCGAAGGGCGGGTATCCTAGCCTAGCAGCTCGCTTGCGTGATCCTAATGAAACGCCGCAAGGCCTCCTGCTCGGATTCAAGCAGTGGGAGCGCTACGGACTCGAAGGCAACCGCGCAGTGTATGCCAAACAGGTATATGAGTCGCTCGGTAAGTAGATAGCCAAAAAACACAGCAAAACAGCCACTATGCGAGGGTGGCTGTTTTGTATTGGTTCGGTTATTATATGAGTATGGTATCATTTAATAATTTTAGAGTTTAATAAGGAAAGTAACGAAATGGATATACTAGACGGAGCTTTTGACTGGAAAACAAACGGGTATACTCCCGTATTTAACGATGAATTTAAAGCGCCAACATTAGACAGATCAAAATGGCGACCAATCGAAGGCGGTGAGATTGTAACGCAGCGCAAGTCGTATATGGACTTTAACACTAACGGCCGAACTGAAGGTGGCTCGGTAGTATTTAAAGCGACGAGAGAAGCCGGCAAAGTCGTCAACGGCACGGCATACGATTTTTTCTCTGCTGCTATACAGAGTGTCAAAAAGTTTTCAGGTGTATTGTATTTTGAAGCACGCATGGCGCTGCCGACCAAGTCCCGGTGGATGTCCTCGACATTCAAACTTGTGCCGACAATTCCGAAAGAGTATGACAGCTGGCTAAAGCGTATGGAGGTTACTATTACCTCATCACCACAAGATGATGGTAGTTTTATCGCTTGTGAGTACGTTTGTGGCGGTAAAGCTCGCGGTAGCTTTATTACCGGCACTTTTAAAAAGCAAATCATTGGCGTAGATAGCTTTCACACGTATGCCTTCTCAATTGAAGAGGATCGCATAAAGTTTATCTACGACGGTGAGGTTGTTTTGGAAAAGATCATAGCAGGTGAGACTATCAACGACCAAATTATGACAGGTGTCAAACCATTTGATGGTGTTGAATGGCAGCCGCACGTTGGCCTAGAGTTTCGCGGGCCTTGGATTGCCGGCCTAGCGGAGATGCTACCTCAAGAGATGAAAGTGGACTACGTCCGTGTCTTTGTGCAAGGCGCAGAGGAAGAGGAGAAAGTGGGCAATACTATTGTAGGTAGAAAGATGCGCCTCATCCAAGGCTAAAAGTTTTCCACAGCCTATAGAAAAATACCGGCAAAAAGTCGGTATTTTCTATTGCATTATGCACGACGTTGCGCTATGATAAGTACATAAGCAAACGGGGCGAGAGCAAGACGAACTTTGCAACTTAACAATCAGGTTTTGAAAACAACTTTTAAAAGAAAGGATAAAGTAATTATGGAAACTAAAGTAATTGCGACTATCGGCAAAATCGCTGCTGTAGTCGGGTGCGCAGCGTCACTTACGCTGGCCTACATGGCAATCATACAATTTAACATTTTGGCTGTGTTTTTCATCGCAGCCGCATCATTCAATGTTTGGCTATTCTGTGAGTGTGACGTAAACGACAGGCTAGCAAGTAAGGTGGTACGATAATATGCCGTTTTTGATTATTATCTTACTGATCCTCTTTTTGCCGTTGCTGGCCTCGCCAATAGTGCTTCTACTTGTAGTACTGTTTGTTGTCACATACATCTGTGTGACGGTTTCAGACTACATTGCGAAGCGTAATCCAAAGTACGCAGCTTGGCGTGAGAAGCGACGCGCAGAGAAGGAAAAAGCGCAGATTGAATGGGAGGCTTTCAAAGAGTCGCTCAAGCTCGATAAGGAAGAGCACCAGCGCAAGGTGCGCGAGCGAGCACTGGAGATTAACCGTGGCATCAAACAAAGCAAAAATTAGGTTGAAGCTCAAAACATACAGAGAGCAGCTACAACACATGGTAGGCGTGCTGGAGTTTATAGATGAGACGCTACACGATGGTAGCGCAACCAAATCTATCTATATAGCCAGCGCGACCGGGTATATAGATAAAGCATCTAGTATGCTTGCTAGAGCAGCCCAAGACCTTGAAACCAAGAAACAGAAAGGGGAATAAATGAACTACAACACACCAAAACTAAACCAAGAAACAAACGACAAATGGGCGCAGTTCGACACACTAAGTGATCACTTGCGCGGACATTGTAAACATGAAACTGAGGAAAGTATGACAGAGTACAAAAAACACATTGGGCAATACAATGACATGATGATTGATACACCATCGCCTGAGGAGCTGCTGGCTGAACGTAACAGCGCAACATTAGGAGACGGGGTGCAATCATTTGCAATTCCACGATCAGTCATTAAGGGCGAGTATCCTGAGCCGCACGATTGGCAAGCACCTGAGAGCGAGCCAGTCCAAGACACTATGCTTGAAATGCAAGAGGTAGTGGACGGACTGCCTGAAGAGGAATTGCAGGCCTATAAGGATCAGATGCTTGCAGAGATTAGCGACCGTGAAGCTATCGTTGATGCTATCAACCGCCGGCTGGACAGTGTACAGGCCAAGCGATACACTAGCGGCGTACGTAACGCCATCACCAAGCAAGTGAAAATGTAATGTACAAATACACAATCATGTTTCGCCAGCGCCAACGCGAAAAGCCACGAGAGTTTGTGACTGAAGCGGAAGGCGCTCGCGAAGCGCTCAAAAAGCTTGAACAACAAAAAGGTATGATTTTCTCATACCGCATAACCAACGTAGAAAGGATCAAAAGTGCTTGAAGATTTAAAAAGCAACGATGGCGAAGACAGTGTAAAGACTGTAGACCAGGCGGTAGCGCTGCTTGGCGAGGTGCAAGATTGGCTCATCAAAGAGCTTTCGCGGCCGCAGTACTACCGAAAGCAACTAGCTGAAGCGATCACAGACATTGAAAAAGCTATAGATTTAACAATTGACTATGGCGAAAAGATGGGAGAGTGGGAGTGAAACAGCAAATTTTAGAAGTACTCGACAAGTCAACTAACAATGGCATGAAGGCTGAGGAGATTATGGAGATTACCAGGAAGTGGCTCGTAGAGAATCTAAACGACATTCTTTATGACGGCAAAGACGGTGATATTAATACGCCAGCCTTTGTCGATGACATAAAAATATTTATGGTCGGTAGATTGAAATAATAGAAAAATAAACCGAGGAGGATTTTTAGATGGAGAATAAATGGCGAGGTAGCGCACTATGCGCGCAAACAGACCCGGAGGCTTTTTTTCCGGTAAATAAAGCATATGCTGATGAGTATAACGGATATAACAACTACAATGATGCACGTAAGATTTGCGCAGAGTGTCCGGTCAAGGGCGAGTGTTTAGCAGATGCGCTGATGACCGGCGACGTAGAATACGGTATGCGAGGTGGGCTAACACCACGTGAGCGTATGGGTATCTTGGCAGCGAAGGTGGCGATGTATGATTAACAGCGAAAGGGCAGTCGAGATTTTGGAATTTCAACTAAACAATATAGAGCTTGCAGGGCATCAGCTAGCTATAGCAACCCGTCAATGCAAACACAAGCTCATTGGCGCAGAAACAAAGGTGGCCGCAGCAATATTACATATAAACGATGCAGCCGATATTGTTAATGAGCTTATAAAAAAGGTAGAGGACGAGTACGATGAGTAGGGTAAAGTACATAGCGAAGCTGCTGCTCGTCTTATTCTCGCCAGTTGTGTTGGTAGTGGTAGCAAGGGCAATGCATACTGTCTGTATGTGGGTGCTACGCTTTTTGGCAATGGCTGGATGAGTAAAAAAGGAAGTAGATAGATAAAAATGTTACTAACTAAATACAAAGTACAAGAGCTGGTAGAGGGCATCGAAATTGACATGGACGAAGTAGAGGCCAAGACAGTAGCTTTTGTTAAAGAATTTGACGACGACAGCGTCACGCTTGTATATGCTGCCGTTGAAATATTCAAAGATAAAATATTAGACGAGTTGGGGAGGCTATAAATGATCCAAGACGTAAACAAAGCCACTGGCGAGCTGTGCGAACTAGACGCTAGCACGCCAGAGTCTGCCGCTATCGCCTACGACTATCTCACGCAGATGGAGGCGATGGCACGGCGGATGAAGCAGCGTATCAAGGAAGATATGCTAGTGCGCATGGGTGATGACGAGGAGCTGGACGCCGGCAACGGTTATACGTTCAAGTTTTCTAGTCGAGCCAGTAAGTACGTGTACCACAAGCCTACGCTCAAAAAGTACCTCGATGAAGACGCTATGGACTCTATCAGCGTGGTAGACGTTAAGGCGGCAGACAAGCTGGTTAAAGAGCTTAAAGAGTCCGGCGTGTTAAGCAATGAGGAGATTAAAGAGCTGAACGACGCAAAGTATGCAGAGAGCTACACGAGCGTGTTTAAACTGGAGAAACTGTAATGCATCTACGACTATTCAAAAAGCGAATCAAACAGTCACTGAACTGGAAAAAATTGCCAAGTAACCTTAAGCCTAGATATATTCTAGAGGAGATGGAGAGCTATGCAGAGAAGGCAAAAAATCGCAAAAGCGGAGGCGAGCATACACGCACGAGTAGCAGACCACATAAAGATTAAGTGGCCGTTTGTGGTATTTCACACAGACTATGCGGCTGGCCTTAAGATGACTATAGGCCAGTCCGCGCAAAACAAACGGCTACAGAGTGGCCGCGGGTATCCAGACCTAACGATACTAGAGCCGGTAAACGGACTACATGGCCTACTTATCGAGCTAAAGCGCGAGGATGTGCATTTGTACGCTCGTAGGAGCGGCAGCAAGGTGCGAGAGGGTGACTATAAGGTGCGTAAGGCTGGCGACTGGGCAAACAGGCACTACGAAGAGCAGGCGGCCATGCTGCTGGAGCTATTAAAGCGTGGCTACTACGCTACGTTCGCGTGTGGCTATGACGAGGCGGCCGGCATTGTTGATAAATATCTGTCAGGGGGTATACATACCAAGCATCGGTTCGAACTAGTGCAAGAGTATGAGGCGGTATTTGAAAACTACAAAATAGACACTAACAATAATGAGGAGGTGTTTTAATGACACCAGGGCAAAAGCGAGCAAAAGCACTGCTAGAGAACGACCCGAACTACTACAAAAAGATAGCAGAAAAATCAAAACAATCACAAAAACGATACAAAATGAACACATATATGGCAAAAGTTGCAGCATGGAAGCGTTGGCATCCTAATGAGCCATTACCAGAAGAGCTAACAAACCTATATGATGAGCTTGATGCTTGACTTATGCACGACGTTGATATACAATAGAAACGTAATATAAAACGAAAGGATAAGATATGGCTGAAACACAACAGCTAAACCTTTACCAAAAGCTCGCCAAGATAACTGGCGAGATTGGAGTTATTGCCAAAGACGGCAACAACCAACAACAAAATTACAAATATATCGAGTACGAAACCATTGCTGGTAAGTTCCGTGAGCTTTTCAGTAAGTACGGCGTCGTGCTCATTCCAAGCATGGTCGAGCAGGAGCGTAGCGCTATTACGACCAGCCGTGGAAGTTCTGGTGTGGGCACTGTATGTCACTTTGAATTTACAGTGGTAAACGCCGACAAGCCAGACGATCGTTTTGTTGTTAAGTGGCAAGGCGAGGCAGCAGACTATGGCGACAAGGCTACCAATAAGGCAGCAACGGCAGCCGTTAAGTATTACTTGATGCGCCAATTCAACATTAGTAGTAAGGGCGATGAAGACCCGGACAGCCAGACGCCAGAGGTTGCGGCAAAGCAACAAAAGCCAGCGATGGCTAGTGTGCGCCAGATTGTAGCAGTGAGTAAGCGACTTGCCGCAAAAGGTGTGACGAGTGACGAAGACCGCAAAGCTATCCTTGGCGCTGCTATTGGCGGCAAGGGTGCTGTGCTCGATCCAAGCAAGGTAACTGTGGTAAAGCTAAAAGAGGTAGCAAACCGAATCGAAGGGGCTACGCTCGAGCAATTACTAGCATCAATTGATAAAAAACCAGAACAGCCAACGCCAGATGAGTTTGATGGGCCAGTTGACTTTGACAACATACCGGAGTTTTAAGAATGGTAGACAACAGACAATGTGCAGATATGGCAAAGAGGGTATTAAGTATGTATACCGAACCCCTCTCAGCTGCTAACGTTAAACCGCCGCAAAGTAATGTGAAAGTCCAAATAAAGCAGTTTAAAGATGGTAAATGGGGTTGGGTGGTGTATGATGGCTCACTGGAGCTTTCACACTCCACACGGCATTATGAGACGAGCCAGGACGCGTCAGATGGCGCTGTACGGTACTTACACTATCTTGGCCGGCACGTCCTTATGGCGCTTGGCTACACAAACAAAAAAGCATCATACCACGGTAACTACACGGAGAAAATATAATGACAATCACAATCGATTTTGTAAAACTGTTTGTATGGTTTTACCTCATCTGTGCTACATTTACCGGTGTAACCTATACATTCAAGATTCTAAAAGCAGAATCAAAAGGCGAGGCAATAGGTAGCGCTATCGGCGTTATTATCGTAGCCATTGCTACATATCTGCTCGTAAAAGCTTATCTGTAGTTTTCCACAGGTAATAAACAAAGCCGGCAATAATGTCGGCTTTTTCTATTTCATCATACACGACGTTGTGCTATTATTGATACATAACAAAGAAAGGACAAAATGACTATCAAAGAACAGATACGCCACGGTGTGTTACATACAAAACGCTTTGCCACCTATAAAGACGTAGAGGACAAGGATGGCGCGCTTTATTTCAAGTTGGATTGCGAGATTGTCGATATGTACGACTACAGCGACGCCGCCAAACAAATAGAGGCTGAAATGGACGAGCACCATATAAATAAAGCCACGGTATACGTGGATACAGAAGAACACTTTACCATTATCAGAGGATAGAAAATGGGAAACCCCTGCTGTCTTCTACATCAGCAGGGGTGAAAAGAGGGTAAAGTGGTTGTGGAAACCAAGGTACTTGGAAGGCCGAAACCCTCCACTAGCTCAATTATAGCACATGACTATTTCAAATCAATAGAAAGCCCCGCCGGAAACACAACAAAACGGCGGGGCGTGTTGCCTGGTTGGAGAAAGGACGAGACAACCAGGGCTGCGACGTACCTATAGGGGGCGAATAACTCGAACGTCGTACCTCTATTTTACCAATGGCAGTGTGATATACACAACTACTTAATATGGAAGATAGAACGGATGGCGTTTACGAGCCATTGCACCATGCTATGGATCGATACAAGCATCTTGTGGTCTTCGTCTGCTTTGTCGTCCTCTTTAGCTTCTGGCTCGGCTGGAGTCTCTGGCGTTTCAGGCTCAGGAATAGCGGCACGGTTTTGACGCTCAGCTTCTGCGGCCTTGGCCTCTTCTGCGGCTTTGGCTTTTGCCTCTGCTTCCGCACGTGCCTCAGCCTCGTGAGCTGCTCGCGTAATAACCTCTTGGCGCTGTCGGTACTCCTCAGAGGCCAGCAAATCGCGCTCAATTGCGCCGTAGTCCCAACCTTGGGCAATCTGCCCTCGGTAGTGCTTTAAGCCTTCCTCGTCCGCCTCACGGCTTAGTACGCGATGGTAGATGCGGTTAATCTCATCGATCTGGCTCTGGATAGCTTTGCGGCCGGCTTCAGCTTCCTCTTCGCGGCGTTGGCGCACAATGCGTCCTTCCTGTGAGTTGGCCAAATCCCCTTCGATTTGCTGCCAATTCCACCCAGTATCAATTTGCTTTAGGTAGTGGCTCTTTGCACCTTCGTCTACGTCACGGCCAAGCACCCTATGGTACAAACCATTAAGGTAGTTTACCTCATCGCTGCGGTCACGGGTGCGTACAATATTCTCAACATAGCTACGGACACGGTAAATGTTGTAGCCACCAATACGCCATGGTGCGTCGATTGGCGAGACATTAGCGCTGTAGACAGTACCTACACCGTAATCAGCGGTGCGCTGGCCACTAGCACTTACATTTTCCTCGAACACAGTACCATCGCCCATGTAAACGCCAATATGGCCGTAGCCGCCACCGTCGTATGGCCAGACGATAATATCGCCACGCTTTAGATCGCCGACACGATCAGCGATACCCTGTGCCACGAGAGTGTTGCCAAAGTCTTTAGCGTCACCACGAGCGGCAAATGGCCGTGGTACGTTCTCGCACATCTCAGCCAAAAACCACTTAATGAGCGATACACACTGGCCAGTGAGCACACCCTCGGTGTTGTCAGCTAACCCAGCAGGGAAAAAGATGCCAATGCGCTTGCTTGCCCAGTCTTGTGCGTTTGCATCTACTGCCATTATTTAACCTCCGTGGTCTCGTCGTCAGCGTAGAAAGCTTTGTATAGGCCCTCTGCCGCGTTCCAAGCGTAGCTAATCGCACCACTCCAGGTAGCGAACAGGCCCATGCTCGGCAGAAAACCAAGGTCAAAAAGCTGCTTCTCAAGCCCTGGTACAGCCAACAAGCCAAGCGCTGCGGTCAATACAGCGAGTACGACCTGTAAGCCAGTACGGACTGCGCGCCCAAGTTTAGTGTGTTTGTTAAGTAGTTGTTTTGCAAGTTCCATTGCAAACCTCCATTTAATTAAATTGTTATGCAATTAGGTTGGTGGTCGATTTTGTATAAACGCCTGTACGCGCTGTTTTGCTCGCTTGGATATTTCCAGGCAATCCATGACGTTTGATTGCCAGAGTTATCTTTAACATCCACACAAGCTAACGCGGGGCTTTGGCCATCTGCGCCGTTCGCCCCGTTTAGTCCGCTCAAGCCTGCTGCGCCAGTCGCTCCAGCAGCCCCAGTCTCACCCTTACACTTACCGTTCGCACAGTATCGCGCCACGGCTGCGGCAACTTGATCGTCAGATGCGTTTTTACCGTCACTCCCCTTACAATTCCCGCTTGCACAATATGATGCTACAGCAGCGGATACTTGTGCGCTAGTGGGCGACTCTGAACATTGATTGGTGATACAGTAAGCCTTAACCGCCACAGCAATTTCTGTAGCGGTTGGTGCTCTACCGTCTGCCCCGTCTTTACCAGACGTTCCAATAACCGAACCGACATTGCGAGCCTCGCCGTCGGAGTAGTAGACGACTAGATTGCCGTTTTTGTCTACTTGGGCGTTGGTGATGCTAGTTACTGGCTTTTCAACCTTCGCCCCTCCACTTATAGTGACAGACTGGCCGGGCTGGAGTGTAAGGCTTTTAAAGAGAGTGTAGCCACTAAAGGCTAAGCTAAATATCATAGCCACTGATAGCGCTTTAAGTAGCTTGTCTCTTTTCAACCACTCTACGACGTGTCGTACCTTGCTCATCGTAGCAACCCCCCGCTCCCCCTGCTCAGCAATGCAATAGCAATAGGAATAAATGAGGTGATCACAGCACCAACCACGAGACGAAACAGCCAGCGGTTGCGGTCTCTTGCGTCTGCTGCGTCAGCTTTCAAGTCTTTAATCTCACCGTTTAGCTCGCGAATCTGTGATTCAATGTCTTTTTTGTACAGGTCGAGCGCGTAGATAGGCACAAAGCTACCTTCCTTGCGTGCCTCGTGCTTCTGTATAGCGTCGTCTATAGCCTCTTTAACCTCGTACTTATTCATTGGCGTTAGTTCGCTCATCGCTTGGTGTACTCCATAATAACTAGGGCTGTGCCATCCGACCGGGTATTGTAACGGAGTTGTTGCACACCGTTATAGACTGCGAGTTTTGCTTGGAAGTACTGCAAGGACGGGGCTGCCGGGTTGGTGTAACCGTTCGGATAGCGCTCACCGTTAGCCATGTTAAGAACAGCATCAAAATTAATGAGGCTATCCACCATAGCAAATGTACCGTCGGCAAAACCGTTTTCTTGTCCATTGCCAGTTGTGTTAAATCTGAACACTTTGCGGTAGATTGGTTTGCCGTCGATAAAGGTTTTGTTGGTGTTAATTTCTGATGTTGAGTACTTATTCTCATTAAACTGTGTCCAGTCTATAGCGTTGCGGCCGATACTGCTATCACCGTAGCCCTTAAAGTTGATTGATTTATCTTTCATAAAGCGGCCATCGACAAAGCCAGGTGATGCAAAATCCCTAATGTCGACACACTTATTAAAGGTAATCTGTGTAACTCCAGCGTCCACACGTACCTTGGATAGCCCGATAAATGGGTTGCCAGCGCCAACGGCAGACTGTATTTGGCTCTCGCTCGCTCCCTGTGGGTTGCTTGATGGCGCACCCTGCACAACCATAAGCTTGCACATGTTGTTACTATTGTTGGTCACACCGGTTGTTGGCGTAACCTTCATGTCGACATAAAGCACCACGGTATCGATACGTGGGTTGCTCGTGTTAGCGGTTGGTATAGTTAGAGTCTCTGGCGCGTCTAGCCCACAGTAGATGCGGTACATCTTGCCGCCGCTATTACGCGGTAAGGCTGCAATACCACTGTCTACCTGCACAGACATGCCCGGAGTGCTGGTAGGCGTTACTACGAGGCCGCCAAGCACATCGCCTTGGATATGCCAGCTAAAGCCAATCATGTGGCCGTACTCGTCGGTCTTGCCTCCGTCTCGGTTAAATACAAGTCTTGTCATTATGTGTAATCCTTTCAGTTTATATTGTAGTCAAAATATTAATCTTCAGCGAGCCCCTACCGGCAGCGTATAGGTAGAATTTGCCGCGCCATATGCCATTATTGCGCCTGTTGCCATCTAACACGATCTGCCAGCGCTGTGTGCCGTCTACGGGGCGCAAACGCTGCACATGATGATCTACCGACCTTTCAGCTTCATGTGTCTCAGATTTGACGACAAGGCGGTATACGAGGCTGCGTAGCTCCTCGCGATCGCCATCCTTGGGCACAAAAGTAACGTCTACCACTCGGTCATTAAATCCCACATTGTCCAAATCAACATCCCACCTATTGCCGCTCTGTACAATACTTGTGCGCACACTGTCACTACCAAAGCCCTGCTGTCCTAGCTTTATCTCGTCACGGAATCGCCGCAAGGCATTGATGCGCTGGTAAAGGCGGTTAGCTGTCATCATATCTAGCCTAGACATGCTCTACCACTCCTACTTCTACATTATCATTTGCTACTATGTATACTTTCATACTCACGGTTTGCCCAGCTGTGCCGGTTACACCAACTAGCCACTCTACCTGGTTTGTACGATTAGATACAAGCGGTAAGGGTTGTACGATACGCTTAAAGAACTGGCCAAACGGCTTTGTTTTCTGGTCTGTTTCATACACTAGTGTACCGTCAGGATACCGCGCCTCAAATATAATGTCAGCAAATAGCACTTCACTATGCTTGGCGGTGGCTGTAACACGTAGGAATTTAGCGCCAGCATTGCCGAACTGTCCACCTCTAGGCAGCGGCCCTTGCCAGTCAGCTACGGCGTTAGTGCTGCTCTCAGTAAAGCGCATGTTGTCGCCACTGATTATCTGCGACTCTTTAATTTCTGCCATCTCTTTTTCTAGCTCGGATAGTATAGCCTCGAGCCTTTCGCTCGGCAGCTCGCTCATTCTCTCAACTGTCATTTTACCGATACCTCTATATATCCGGCGCACGTGCCACGCACCCGCACCTTAAGGCGGAGACGGCAAATGTTGCCAGTGTTTAATATGAGTGTTTTCCAGCGTGTCTTTAGCGGGTCGCCAGCTAGCGACTCGTCAATTTCCATGAGTTTGCGCACCGTTACAGCAGCACCGTCACTATCCTCATAGTACAAACCGCCCTGTATCGAGCTATATTGCGGAAAGCTCCACGCGTCCTGGTTTATCATACCCATGTACATAAACATGTAGCCATTTACGATGGGCTGTGTTTGTGAGCCGTTACCGGTAAACGTTACCGTAATCTCTCGTGAGCCGTTAGGAATCGTGCCGTCATAGTCCCACACTCTGCCTGTCTCGCTCTCGTAGGTGCGCACACCGCTCTTACCAGAGGTAGGTTGTGTATACTTTAACTCTCTAAAGTCAATCTGGAGTTGTCTCAACTCCTCATACAAAGTGTTTTCAGATAAGCGATCGAGTCTAGTCATCGTCTTGATCCTCTTGGATCTGCGGTACTGTAAAGTCGTCTAGGTACACTTCTATCTGCTCTTCAAAGCCGTTATCGTCCAGGTGTACCTCGATCTTCTGCACCTGGTACACTTTATTCAGTCCTTCAATCATACTGTGGCCGCTGGTGCGCACAGGTATGTAGTCGCCAACCTTGATATAGTTTATATCAAACTCACGCCCGGTTACGGTGATCTTGGGAATCTCAAGCATAGTAGAGTACTTGGCTACGGCTGCGGCGGTGTTTTGGTTTAGGGTGCTTTGCTCTTTAACGCTATTAAAGGTCACCACCTTCTCGCGGGTGTAGTAAGCGTTGATGCTCAACGGGTCACTCTGCACTGATACGATTTGGTCGTCGCCAAAGCCAGAACCAAGCCCCCAGATTTTGTTGTACACACTAGTAGCCGAACGTTCGATGGTTGCGCTCTTCACGTTACCTTCAGGGCCGCCCACGATAAACTCAACGTCAGTACGTGGCGAGCCAAAGGTAGGCAGCGTGTAAAATTTCTTGTCAGGGGTAACCCTTACGTCAAAATTACCATCGATGAGGTTGGTAAGCTTCAATATCTTATCCTTAACGTCAGCACGCTTGTACGTACGGTCGCGTAGCTTGCCGGTCATATATTGGCCATCGTGCGGCACTTCAATGCCCATATCGCCAGCACTATCACTCTGGATATGGCGTACAAGGTCAAGTGCAATCTCTGCGGCATCTGTCTGGCGGTACTCATTGGTCACCAGGCGGTCTTTTAGCATATTAAGGTAGCCAGTCGCACGTACTTCAATGTCAGCCTCTTGGTCGATCTTGATGGTGGTAGATGTGACTTGGCCGCCTACGATATACACACCGTTACGTTTTACCCGCACGTCTGTCTGCAATGGGTAAAGCAATGACTGTGGAGGCGTACCAATGCCAGCACAATATCGCTCAAACTCGTGTAGGTCTACCATAAACTCGATAGTGTCAGCTTCGTTGCGCTCAGTAGAATAGCGCCGGTTTTTACAGAGGTGGGTAATGTCTGCGAGCTTCTGGCCATTCTTGTGCCATAGCTCAAATGCGTAATCGCTGCCATGTTTAAAGTCCATGCTATACCCCCATAAAGCCGTTACGCCACTCAACGATAGCTACTACTGTGTCGGCACCACTTGCGCTCTCAAGCCTAAATACGTTGTCGCCTGGCTGCAAGCTAAAGAACGTGCTTTGGTCACTCAGCTTGTCAAAGATGTTGCCGCCATTCAGTAGGACGCTGCGGGTACGGGTGTCAATAACAACCTCACTGCCTTCAGGCGCGCTAAAGCCAGACAGCTGCACGAGCTTGCCGGTGGTCACATTGATTAGTGTCGGGTCGGTCATACTGCCCTTAAACTTGATCACAGGCTTAACTGGAGTGTTACCGTTGTTACGCGCTGTAACCTCGCCGCTACCAGACTGCCAGCTAACAGGCAGTACATATGGGAAGGTGTAACCGCCGCCACGTTGCTTGCCAACCTGTACAGATAGCGCCGTACCGTCTGTATTGTCGTAGATAACCGGGTCAGGACATAGAAACTCAAAACGAAAGTCAGAACTGTTGATAAGCCGGTCAAAGTCCATCTCGGAATCAGTCAGGTGGCCATTTACCAAGTACGAGTTACCAGCATTGGTAATTAGCTCGATAGCGATAGACTTTTGCCGCACGGCCGCCATAATCTCTTTGCGCTTCTGCTCTAGCTCCGCTTCATCTTCGCCGAATATACGCCCTTGTATAGACACTTTGCGCATACCGTAGAACTGTGAGGCAACGTAGCCGCCGTCTCTCTCAGTCAAGACGGCGCTACTCGTACGAATCTCAGGAATGGCAAAACCTTTTACTGTGTCCAGGTAAAACCTGCTCTCCCGGTCGTTTATTACAAAGTTGTTTAGTTTAATGATCATCCTCTTGCTAACCTCCAGCCGATTTGCTCGATTACATTGTGCGCATCAACGTCGTTGTGTACTTCCATGTGTTGTATTGTAACACCGCCGCCACCGCCTCGGCTATTCCGGAAGGCGTTCGCGGTTTGTGTAGCAGTGTATACGTCAGTACCCTTTGGCAGGTTGACTAGCTCAGGGCCGCGCTCTCCAACCAAGGTAACACCACCGGCGTAGTTCTTCGCACCAAAGGCGAGGCGAGGCAAGCCAACGTGTGGAATCCCAGGAATGTGCACACCAGGTATTTTGTTGATGATGCCGGCCGCACCGTTGATCATACTGATAAAGCTGTTAAGGCCGTTTTGCACCATGCCGATGATGCCGTTGACGACACCGCGGATAGTACCGCCGATCATGTTACCAGCTACAGTACCGATTGGCCGGAAAAAGCTCGCGATAGCGTTGTACACGCCGCTAGCTACGCCAATGATACTGTTTAGCGCACCAGATGCTGCATTAGCTGCCCATCCGAACACAGCGCCAAAGAAATTACCGACACCAGAGAAAATGCCCCGGATTTGTGCCCACACACCACCGAAAAAGCCAGCGATAGGCGACCACACAGCCATAACGACAGCAGACGCGGTTTGGAAAACAGCTTGGATAAAGCCCGTAACAGCTTGGAATCCAGCCGATATGCCGCTCCATAAAGCGTTTAGCACGGCCATAATCTGGTCTTTAAACGTAATCACAAGCCCGATAAGCAGCGAGAACGGCCAGAACATGATGGCAAGGATGGTCGGGCCCCAGTTTTGCAAGAAAGCGGTCACATTGTTAAAGGCTGTAGTGATAGCTTGCCATACATTACTCAATGCTTGGCCTATGCCATTAAAGATGCCAGTAAACCACTCAACCATACCATTCCAGGCGTTTTTGATCCACTCAACTACCGTGCTAAAGATATGAAAGCGATTTTCAAGGTCGATCAAAAGCGGAATCAATGTCGCTATCACTGTTATGATCAAACCGAGTGGGTTGGTACGCAATGCGGTGCTCAATGCCGTGATCACACTGCCAGCTTCCTTTACGTTTTTGCCAAGCTGTATAAACCAGTTTATAATCCCAGCCGCTTTAAGTCCTATAAAGCCAGCTGCAACCATCTTTAGCACTGGTATAAGCGCGGTGAGGATGTTGCCAAACGCTTCAATAGCGCCAGAGTCAGCAAGCTGCTTGATCACTTTTGTAAGCTCAGGTAGTAGCTTTTGCCCAAAGTCTGTAGCTACAGTCTCTAGTGTGCTCTTCAAGTTGTCCAATGCACCGTTAAAGCCGCTATTCTGTGCCTTGGCTAAGTCCATAGCAGCGCCAGAACGGCCCACAGCCTTTGACATGTCATCATATGACTTACCAGCCGAATCAGCCAGGAAGGCAGCCGCACGGAAGGCGTCAGTGCCAAAGATAGTGGCCAATGCTTGCTGCTTCTGCTCTTCAGATAGGCCTTTAAGCCCGTTTTGGAGGTTTTGGGCAAGTTGCCGCATACCAACGAACTTACCGCTAGCGTCGTAGGCGTGAATACCCAACTCATGCATAAGGTTTGCGGCCTTTTTGCTCGGGTTGGCCAAGCTAATAAGCATCGTCTTAAGTGACGTACCAGCGTCTGATCCTTGCATACCACGGTTAGCGAATAGGCCAAGTGTGGTTACTGTGTCTTCTAATGACACACCAAACTGGCTAGCGACAGCTGCGGATTGCTGGAGGCCTAGAGAGAGGCCACGAATATCTGTAGCGGAGGCGTTAGCACCGTTAGCGAGAACGTCAGCAACCTTGCCGGCATCGCTTCCTTTCAATTTGAAAGCGTTTAATGCTTGGGCTGCGATAGTAGCAGCGTCTGCCACGTCAATCTGGCCCGCTTTAGCAAGCGACATAACACCCTTTGATGCGGCTAGCGTATCATTCACCGACAAACCGGCCTTTGATAGCTCTGTCATGGCGTTTGCGGCGTCTCTAGCACTCACACCAGGCAAAGACGCATCTTGGCCTAACTCACGCGCTTTAGCGGCCACCATAGCCATCTGCTGCGCTGTAGCACCAGACACTGATTTGAATATGTTCAAGCCTTGCTCGTAATCGCCGGCCATCTTCACAGAGGCTACACCGGCAGCTAATGCACCAGCGCCCACAAGCTTCATGGCCGAACCAACAGGCTCTAGGTGCTTTTTAAGCTTCCCAGAGGCAGCACTCACCCTGTCCATCTCTTGGGTGGCTTGGTCTCGTGCCTTGATAATGATCTGTATAGTATTAGCCATGGTTGTTTACGCTGCTATTCTGGCGCATTGCCTTTTTATTCTCGTACTCGCTCCGCTTGTCTTCAAGGTAGAATATCTTCATCATGTAATTAACCTCTGCGACCGGCTCGTCGTCCATCTCTTGGGCTGTTAGTCCAAACTCTTTACGATAACGCCGGCGAGTTAGCAAGTCCAATGTGGCTGCTTCCTTCGCCGGCCTATCGTAGTAAATGACGCGCTCCAAGTCGCTAACTATTTTGGGTCAGTAGCACCAACCGCTGCCACAATCACTTGCGATGCTGCGGACACAGGCAAATCGTCCAGGTCATCAGCTTCTGCGTCTACTAGCTCACCGTTAAAGACGATCTTGCCACCCACAAAACCCTTTTTAACCATAGGCAGTAGCTGTGCTGTCTGGTCGTCGGTAAGCTCGCCGTCTGCGCTAGCTTCACCCTGGAAGTTGCGTAGCTCTGGCAGCTGCTTCATGGTTAGTGGCGCAATCTCTACGTAAGCGTCTTTCCACAGCTTGCCGTACTTGTCGGCTAGCATGGCTAGACTTACTTTGGTTGCAAATTGTTGTGATAAACGGCCCATATTGGTTGGTGTCCTTTCCTTATTTGATTTATTAGTAACTTGCGGTGCTATTCACCAGCTCTGCCTCAATCTGCGTGCCGTTAGCAGCAGAGAATAGGCCTTGCACGGTAAACTTCTCCATAACAACGTCATCGAGCCCTTGGTCGCGCTCCCACTCAGAGATAACGACAGCTGGCAAGGTAAACTTAAGCGATGGGTTTTCATCCTTTGCTGTACCGATCTTGTCATCAGTGTTCACCATTGAAAGCTCGAGGGCGTACTTGGTGTTCTTAAGCGATGCATCCTTAAGCGTGTTGTCGCTGTAGCGCCGCTCACACTCAAACATCACGTCAAATGCCTTATTGTGAATCTCGGCAGGCGTGACACTACCGGCCTCGTAGTAGGCTTCAGTGTTACGCTCAATCTTCACCTTTGCGCTCTTGATAGATACACGTGGTGCGGCTGCAAGACCGGCTTTGTTAGCGGCCATCTTCAGCTGGCAGTACTTACTAGTAAACTCAGCCTCAGACTCCACAAACGTAACGGTGCTTGTAGCAGGCGTACCGCGGCGACCGATAAAGTCAGCGGTGTATTTCACATACTCACCAGTAACAATATCAATCTCAAGACTCTTAAGGCACGACAGCTATTACTCAAGGTCAGCAGATGGTGGCTTATCACAGATAGTCAAGCTTGCCAACAGGTTGC
>ERZ773214.282-NODE-282-length-34945-cov-9.865606_pt1 | contig 34945 bp, 34 predicted proteins | sample MGYA00511238_ERZ773214 | MGnify/ENA primary metagenome ERZ773214 (study PRJEB29015, sample SAMEA2738157) | human oral metagenome | biome: human oral; feature: human-associated habitat; material: saliva | place: China | collected 2259 ... | reverse complement strand
CCCGGTAGCAGATCATGAGCGAGCGCGGGAAGGGCCACACATCGCTCATGCGGTAGTCAAGGTTGAGAGCCTGCAGCCCGGTTTCTTCATAGACTTCGCGGGCTACTGCCTGTTCCAGGTTCTCGCCGGGGTCCACGAACCCGGCGATGAGGGCGAAGCGGTTTTCGTGCCAGAGCCGATTATTCGCCAAGAGTACCCGTTCGCCGTCGCGGCTGAGGACGAGCGCCATAACCGCCGGTTCGATGCGCGGGAATACGAGCTCGCCGGATGCGGTGCGCCGCACCTGGCGTTCCCCGTCGATCAGGGCGGGATCTCCCGAATACGCGGAATACTCCATTTCAAGAAGGTAGTCGCGTTTAGCAAGGGCGGCGGCGTAGCGGGCGCGCCCGGCGGGGTCTTCGTGCACGGGGTAGAACCAGAACCCATTCTGCGATGCGGTGATGGGCGCATCCGTGTTAGCTCGGGAGAGATCTTCTGCGAGCGCGAGCAGTTCTTCATCCTCCAGGTAGGCTGCACAATAATCGGTGCCTTCCCGGTCGGAGGGCTTTCTAAATTTAGGTTCCAGGCTGGTTTCGATGATGGTGTTTTGTGGCGCTTCGGGCAGGTAATGAACGGTTCCGTCACGGTTCATGAGAGTTTCTCCACGTCGAGAAATAACCAGGTAAAGATTCTGCTGCACGCTCATGGTTTCCACTCTACCGCATACGGCCTTCACTCCCCCGCCTATGCGGCCTGATATGCCTAAAATCTGCCCGAAATCTGCGCACGTGATGCGCCCCCGCTCATATGACGAAAGCGAGAGTGTATCTCTACAGTCTATTCACTAGCCCGGCGGCCTGAGAGTTATGACCCTGAGCGCCCTTCCGGCTTCCACCCTGCGGCGAGGGCACGCTCATATATTGTCTCTGCGAGGGTATGTTCGAAGGCTTTGGTGAGGTGGTTAGTATCCGCGTACACGTATACGTTGCCGATGACCGAGCGGCATAGACCGTCCGGGCAGTAGATATCCTTCAAATCGAGCAGATAGGCTCCACGGTCTGCATATTTCTCGAAAATTGGTGCGGCGGGGTTATCACCATATTTCTGCTCAATGGGTTCAGAACAGCTGCTCTTATCCCCCTGAGCCCTAATCGCACACACATACATATCTTGAGCAAATCGCGGGTTATCGCGCAGACCAATCACCTGGATGCCCGCGTCAGTGAAGACGCGCAGGGTTTCGTCGAGGTTGGGGTCTGCGGTCTCAGCATCAGCGCTTGTGTCGGTCGTGGTTGCGATAATCACTACGGTCGTCGGCTTAAGGCGCAGAATTTCTTCCGTGGCTTTCTGTGAGAACGCGATACAGCGTTTCTTGCGGTCGTTGAGATAGCCCTCGGGGGCTGCGAATGGGTAAGGGCATCCTGTCTCTAGAAGGTTCATCTGATTGGTGCCGGTGCGCTGGGCAATAGGCTCGAACGCAGCCGTCATCTGTAATGCGTGCGAGCTGCCAACAACAATGGTGAGCGGTGCCGAAGCATCCCCGTTCTGTTTGACGGCGCAGGACGTATTCAGAGATTCATGCATGGGGGTAAAGGGTGCGGGGCATCCCTCTCCCCAGTCAGCGAGCATGCCGTAGATGGGGATATCCTGCGGAATAGGCTTTGATACGCGCGACATTTGGTCCGTGCCGACTGCTCGGGCGCCTGGATATGTTGCCTCATCATTTTTCACTAGCTCTTCAGTATTCTGGATCACGGTTATATCGCGTTGCTGTGCCCAGGCGCGAACGCTCAGAACAGGAGCTCCGATCACCAGCAGAATCACGAGTACATAGGCGAGCTGATTCACCCAAAGAGTGGGGGTGAAAATCGTGGTCACGCGCAGTTTCGAGACCGTTTTATCAAGAAATACGCCGGATCGGCTGCGCAGCGGCTTCTCGATATAGGTGCTCAAAACCCATGCCAAACCGATTGAAACGGCGATAATCACCGTGCCTTCCAGAAAATTCACGCGAGGTTTATTAACCGCAGCGCTGTAGAGCACGAGCAGGGGCCAATGCACTAGGTACAGGGCGTAAGAAATATTGCCCAAGCTTTGCAACGGCGTGGAGACTAGCAGACGGTCGATCGCGAATTTATGGTCGGTGCGCCCGGCGATCATCACCAGCGCGCCGGAGAGCACGGGCCACAGCGCCAGGTAGCCGGGGAAGGTTCGTTCAACCGGTAAAACAGCGCCGCAGGTTACTAATCCCAGGGCGCCCACCCATCCCATCACCACGCGGGTTCTCACATGGCGAGGCTTCCATTTCAGCGTCATCACCGCAAGCAGGGTACCAATCGCAAACTCCCACAGGCGGGTGCGGGTATCAAAATATGCGTAGGCGGAAATCTGCTTTGTCTCCCAGATTGAGAAGGCAAACGAGGTCATGAATACAGTGCCGAATACCGTTACCGCCGCGGGTACGGGCTTGAAGCGTACCCGATGCACGAGAAACGCAGCCACCGCGAAAAGTATCGGCCAGAGCAGGAAAATTTGTCCCTGAATCGAGAGCGACCAGAAATGCTGGAAGGGCGATTTATCGCTTATACCCTGGGCGAAATAATTGACCGCACCGTTCGCCAGGTTCCAATTCTGGTAGTAAAACAGCGAGGCTTGGGCATCAACGGCGCGCGCGTTCCAATACAGCGCTGGCAAGATAGCTAAGGAAGCCGCAAGAGTCAGCACAATCACCACGGCTGCAGCAGGCAACAGGCGCGCGAACACATGAGTCCAGTAGGCCAGCAGGTTCAGCGGTTTGCCCTCGTTGATTTTCCGCATGAACGAGAGCGAAAGCAAGAAAGCCGAGATGAAGAGAAAAACATCCACACCGCCGGAGACTTTGCCGATCCATACGTGGTAAAGCACCACGAGAAGCACGGCGAAGGCGCGCAAACCCTGAATTTCGGGGCGGAATCCGCGAGATTCTAGGAACGATTCATACGGCGGGGTATGCTCTGCAGCGGGTACACGAATTCCCCGCAGCGGGTTTATAGGCATAAACAATATCCTGGAGTGAATGTGTGAGTTATGAGTGAGTTTTCATGATGCACTGCGCCGTCGAGAATTTCCACGCACGCTATGCGAAAAGCCAGCATCGCTCGTGCCCGCATTACCGGATGCACCGAGGCAGGTCTATAAAGACGTCCCTAGTCTACCACCGGTATTCTCCCAAATGTACGCGCGTTTTCGTGTACATTTAGGGGACGGTTTGCTAACCCTTGAGGGCACCCTGAGGGTTCGTAAAATCTCCCCTCCAATGCGCGCCGTTCATGGGATAATGCCTGGCGGGAATTATGCACCGCACCCAAACGTTGTGGTCACCAAAAGCGCAAGAACGCGCAAAACCTTCAGATAAACGCCTGTATGAAGGTGACATCACCGGGTTGAAAGAGAGAAAATAAGAACCATGACTATTACGAACCCGACGACCACCAGCGCGTGGTCAGCACTAACCCAGCACAAAGCATCGCTCACTCCGAATTTGCGAGCCTGGTTCGAGCAGGATCCTTCCCGCGCCCAGAAATTTAGTTTTGATGCCGCAGACCTGCACGTAGACCTCTCGAAGAACCTCATCACCGAAGAGACCGTGCAGCTTTTGCTCAAACTCGCCGAAGAGGTGAACCTCGCCGAACGCCGCGATGCTATGTTCACTGGCGAACACATTAACGTGACCGAGGACCGCGCGGTTCTGCACACCGCGCTGCGCCGCCCCAAGGGTTACTCCCCCGCCCTCGTTGTTGATGGGCAGGATGTCGATAGCGATGTTCACGCCGTTCTGAACAAGATTTACGCTTTTGCCGATCGTGTGCGTTCGGGCGAGTGGACCGGCGTGAGCGGCAAGCGCATCGAGACCGTGGTGAATATTGGTATTGGCGGTTCTGACCTTGGTCCCGTGATGGTGTACGAGGCGCTTAAGCCTTACGCCGATGCCGGGATTTCCGCACGGTTCATCTCAAATATCGACCCGACCGATGTTGCCGAAAAAGTTTCTGATCTTGACCCCGAAACTACCCTGTTCATCGTTGCTTCGAAGACCTTCGGCACCCTAGAAACCCTGACCAACGCTCGTGTGGCACGCGACTGGCTGCTCACCGCGCTTGGCGAGGCGAACGCCCTGCAGGGAAAAACCGCAGAAGAAGCCGTGGCTCAGCACTTTATCGCCGTTTCAACCGCGCTCGATAAGGTTGCTGCCTTCGGCATTGACCCCGAAAATGCCTTCGGCTTCTGGGACTGGGTAGGCGGTCGCTACTCCGTAGACTCGGCGATCGGTACCTCGCTGGCCATCGTCTTCGGCCCGAAGGTATTCGAAGAATTCCTCGCGGGCTTCCACGCCATGGACGAGCACTTCCGCACCGCGCCCTTTGAAAAGAACGTGCCCGTACTCATGGGCTTGCTTAACGTATGGTACGTGAACTTCTTGGGCGCCGAAACCCACGCGGTCCTGCCCTATGACCAATATCTGCACCGTTTCCCCGCCTATCTGCAGCAACTTACCATGGAGTCCAACGGCAAATCCGTGCGCGCCGACGGTTCCTTCGTGGACTACTCCACGGGCGAGGTTTTCTGGGGCGAGCCCGGCACCAACGGTCAGCACGCTTTCTACCAGCTTATCCACCAGGGCACCCGCCTTATCCCTGCGGACTTCCTGGCCTTCGCCAACCCGGCTCACCCCACCAAGGATGGCGAGCAGGATGTGCACGAACTCTTCCTCGCAAACTTCTTTGCACAGACTCAGGCGCTCGCCTTCGGCAAGACCGAGGATGAGGTACGTGCCGAAGGTACCGCCGAGCACGTGGTAAACGCCCGTATCTTCAGCGGCAACCGTCCTTCGACCTCTATCATGGCCTCCCGCCTGACCCCGCGTGTGCTGGGCGAGCTGATTGCCCTCTATGAGCACATCACCTTTGTGCAGGGTATCGTGTGGGGTATCGATTCCTTCGACCAGTGGGGCGTCGAACTCGGCAAGAAGCTGGCGCTCGATCTGGTGCCCGCTATCAAGGGCGACCGCGAGGTTCTGGCACGCCAGGATTCTTCGACCGCATCCCTGATCGACTACTACCTTAAGCACCGCAAGTAGCAGTGCCCTAGGCTAATATGCGCGGTGCTCCCGATGAATCTCTCATCGGGGGCACCGCGTTTTAATAACCACCGTTTTCACTCGTCTTCTCGGTTCAACGGCATGAATGAGCCTACATAACCTTGAGGGTGTCGCGCACCAGCTCCGCCACGATGCGCGCAACCACCGCCTCAGGCAGAGTTGGCACCGATTCGCTCTCTACTCCCCCAGCATCGGCATGCGCAGTAAACGTTGTCTGTGCGTCAGAGGGCTCATGATCGACTTGCGTGGCGGGAATATGCACAAACCCCGCAGGAATCCGCCGCCCCTGGCGTTCCAGAATACGGTGTACCTCATAAAATACGTGGTTGCACACATAGGTTCCGGCGGTGTACGAAATCTCAACCGGTAGCCCCACACCGCGCAAACGCTCATAGCTTGCCCGCACCGGCAGGGTCGAAAAATACGCCTCGCGTCCATCCGGGGCGATCGCCTCATCCACACGCACCACACCGTCATTATCCTCAATATCGGCGGAGTCCAGGTTGATAGCAACCCTCTCAAAGCTCACCTTATCCCGTCCGACTGCCACACCCAAGCTGAGCACCGCATCCGGGCGAATATCGGTCAGCATCTCCCCTAAAGCTTCTGAAGAACCCGCATAGCTCACCGGAACCTCACGGGTTACAACCCGTACCGCAGATTCGTCGGCGAGTAAATCAGCTACCTGCCCCGCTGTTACCCCGCTCGGGTTCACGCTCACGCCGGGAAACGGGCCGAAATAGGTGATGAGAAGGGTCTTTGTCATCGTTGTCCTTTACACGTCGTCGGGTACCCTAGAGGTATGGCACGCACACACCGTCACAAAGAAGAACCCGTTTTTCTTCTCCAGGATACCCCCGATGCCCTGCGCGAAATCGGCGTTGATGATGAGCAGGAGGCACTAGCCGCTGTTCGTGAACCCGCACAGGCGTTAGAAGGTGCTTCGTTCCTTCAGGCGGTGGGGCGGTTTTACCGTTTCTATACGCTCGGTCGCGGACACGCCAGCCGTTCCGAAGTGCTGTGGGCATTACTCTATTTGACACTCACCACCGGCGTGGTACTGGGGTTGACGGTCTATCTGGGCATGCTCTCAGAAGACCCTCACATGGAGTCCCTGATTCGGGTTCTCTATATGCTTATGATGACGCTCACGCCCGTATGGATTATTGTGCATATTCTGCCGCTTTCTTCGCTTCTGAGCAGGGCGCGCGGTAAAAACTAGACGCGTCCACGCCCCCTACCGACGGGTGATGCAAAAACGCCCGCAGCGCTCAGGCTACGGGCTTGTAAAGGGCTAGGTTCTCCAGAACTTCAACGGGCTATTTCCTAAGCACCTTCATAAGCTCTTCGGGAGTGTCAACAACAATCAAACGTTCCAGGTATGAAGGGCGTAAAAGCTCAGTGCTAGCCATATATTGCATCGCCTCAACGAGCTTATCCCAGTACCCATTAACATTCAGGAGCGCCACAGGTTTCGTGTGAATCTTGAGGAATTGCCAGCTAAATACCTCGAAAAATTCTTCCAAGGTTCCGGGGCCACCGGGCATCGCAACGAAGGCGTCGGCCTTATTAATCATGGCGATCTTACGCTGATGCATGGTATCGACAATATCGAGGGTTGTCTGCCCGGGGTACACGCCCTCCCACTCCACGAGCTGGTGGGTGACCACGCCGTAGACTTTGCCGCCCGCATCCAGGGTCGCGCCCGCGACGGTTCCCATCAGACCGGTGCGGCCGCCTCCATAAACTACCCCCACGCCACGTTTTGCGCATAGGGTTCCCAACTCACGGGCGCAGGCGGCAAAATCGGGGTCATTGCCCATAGTAGCGCCGCAATACACGGCAAGGTTAAAACTATCTCTCATGTTCTGCTTCTTTCATCGGATGCGTTCATACACGCGACGGTGCGTGGAACGCGTGCGTCAACGTAAAATTTTTACGGGTGATTTATCCCTATGCACCCTACCGCCCCCGCGCAGCCGAGCGCAAGCCTTATCGCTCATATCGCGCATATTTTCAGCGGATTCACAGCGGCACCGATGGCGTTTCGCCAGGACTTATTCTGCAGATAAGCGGGAATATACACTCAGTGTTCAGAGGTGCCTGATCGGCATAGTCCGCTGCGGGGTCTACCCAACGTAATTCAGCAATTTCGGCATGCGGGCTCAGCTGCTCAAGTATCTTTTCCTCTTGCGGATGCGGCATATATTCAAAAGTTTCGGCACGTACCACGAATCCGCTTTCGTTCAGGGCGGGGGCGTCAAACTTGCCAAGGTACACCATCTGGGCAGGATCCGGCGCAAATCCCAGCTCTTCAGTAACCTCACGCACCGCCGTATGCAAGGGGCTCTCCCCCGCATCGGGTTTACCTCCGGGCATCATAAACCCATGTGAGGCGGCTTTACGCACGGTCAGTACGTGCCCGGCGTGATTGCGGATTACCACTGCAGAAACATGCACAATTCTCTGTGCCGTATCAATTGCGGAATGTTCATCAACCATCTTTCTACAGTAGCTTATGTGCAGCGCGTATCAGCCAAAATTTCAGAGGCTCTTCAGCCGGTCTATGAGGTAATCACGCAGAATGACTGCGTGGTTGCAGGTAGGACTCTTAGCGCCGTACAAAAGCGTAACGCGAGAGGACTGGAGCTTCTGCGCACCCGCAACCATACGCTCAAGCTCGGGGTGCACCTCTGAATTACTGTCAAGCTCGTTCAGATAGCGTTGTTTGAAGGATTCAAAATTCTCTGGTTTATGCCCAAAATCTCGGCGAGCCTCCGTCGAAGGAGCTAAGTCCTTCGCCCATTCATCAAGATGAGCCTTATCTTTTGAGACTCCGCGCGGCCAAAGCCTATCAACGAGTACCCGGTATCCGTCATCCGGGGAAGGCTCTTCATATATGCGCTTAATAACTATATCCATAGTGCCAATCCTACGCCGGAGAATCTGCCTGGTACACCTAACGTTAAGATAGGTGGCCCGCCAGGATATGTACATTATCGATGTATGACTACATGCTCGATATATGATATTTTTCCGGACAAAAGTATTTTCTAATTTTATTGTGGAGTATATATAAAAATTTTCATCATCAAAAGAAATTCTAGCTACGTCTAAATCCCCAGCTTTACTGTATTCACATTAATTCCCGCTAGGCAGGCTTAGACCCCCGCCGTGCCTCTACCCTAAACACGCTACGGGGGTCTTATCCTAGCTTGAGCATTCATGTCTGTGCTTTTTCCCAGAGGGCACATCCCCTGAAAACAGTGAGTGCTTCAAACGAATCTATACATCCCCGACGATACCTTACGGGGTATTCTCATAGAGCGCTCACATGAGGCTTAACCGATCATAAACCTACGCATGCACGAACCAAAGGTCAGGAAACTTCATATCGCACATAAGAGAAGGTTCACAATAGTGAACGTTCTATGTCTTTACAAACATACCCTGCTCACAACACGGAGGTAAAGCATTTCGGGCAAACTTTATTATATCTTTATATTTACCCACGGAGTTGAAACATATATACCGTTAAAAAATGGTACTACCGCATAATAGTTTACCGTGAAACTCTTTATCAAAATGTGATTTTATAGCAATAAAACCCGCCGGGGAATACCTCACGATATTCCTCCGGCGGTCTTTTTATTGATAATTCCGTTCGCCGAAATTACTTGCTCGTTTTAACCTCAAGACCCGAGACATCCACCTGTTCCAGCGGAATCAAACGGTCGCGGGTTACGATAGCGTGAATAGCCCAAACTGCCACAAAGACCGGCAGGCCTATATATGAGCTCATCACGCCCACCCAGTCTCCCGCAAGGATCGCCTCGTAATTCTGCCCACCGATCACCAGCAGACACATAATGAAGGCAATAATCGGCCCCACCGGGAAGAAGGGCGCCGTATAGGGAAGGTCGTTAAGGTTATGCCCCTGCCGCATATATGCACGGCGGAACCTATAGTGTGCCACCGCGATACCAACCCAGGTAATGAAACCGGCTAGACCCGAAACATTGACTAGCCACAGGTAGGCCGCATCCGGCGAAATAACGGAGGCGATAAATCCGATAGCTCCCACGGCGGAAGTTGCCATGAGGGCGGGCATTGGCACGCCCCCCTTATTGACCTTCGTGAAAATCTTGGGGGCTTTACCCTCCTGCGCGAGTGAGAACAACATGCGTGCCGAGACATAGAGGCCCGAGTTACCTGCAGAGAGCACGGCGGTAAGAATCACGGCGTTCATTGCTGCAGCGGCGAAGGCAATACCGGCTCGCTCAAAGATAAGAGTAAAAGGAGAAATGTTAATATCACCTTCGGCTGCGGTGAGCAGATTCGGATCGGTGTAAGGAATAAGGAATCCTATAACCACCATGGCACCGATATAGAACAGCATGATGCGCCAGAATACGCTGGTGAGTGCGCGCGGCACATCGCGACGGGGGTTCTTGGATTCTCCGGCGGCAATACCGATCATCTCGGTACCTTGGAAAGAGAACCCGGCGACCATGAAGATAGAGAAAATAGCGACGGGCCCGCCTACAAAAGGAGCTTCGCCCGTGGTCCAGTTTGAAGTACCCGGTGATGCGCCTCCGAGAACCCCGAAGATCATCGCAATTCCCGCAATTAAGAACACGATAACGGTGACCACCTTAATAGTGGCAAGCCAGAATTCGCCCTCACCGTAGGCTTTGGCAGAAAGAGCATTAAGCCCCGTCAAGAGAACTAAGAAGATGCCCGCCCACACCCACGAGGGAGTTTCAGGAAGCCAATACTTCATCACTTCCCCGACCGCTACAAGCTCGGCCGCGACGGTGATTGCCCAGTTAAACCAGTAGTTCCACCCCATGGCAAACCCGAAGGATGATGAAACGTAACGGGTCGCGTAGGTTTGAAACGAACCTGGGACGGGCAGATGCGCTGCCATCTCACCCAGAGACTGCATGAGGAACAGCACCATAATACCGATCAGCCCGTAAGCAACGATAGCGCCGCCCGGCCCGGCGGTAGAGATAGTTTTGCCGGATGCAACAAACAGACCGGTGCCGATAGCGCCGCCGATGGCGATCATCTGCATATGACGTGCCGAAAGACCGCGTTTCAGATCAGTATCTGCGGCAGCATCACTCGCATCCGATGCTGGCGAAGACTGTTGTGAAGTTTGTGCCATTGTTTTCTCTCTATTCTGAAACTTCCCAGATATGCGGGTGTCACACAGCCATCAGCTTTCTCCTGGTGTCCCCTCAATATCTAAGCCGGAAGATCTTATGTGCGTATCCTCTGAAGAAACGCCATTACGGCATCCTGAAGTATTTCTAATGATGCCTAAATTTTTCTAATCAAGCTCTAATACTACATCTCTCATACGTGCTACGCCACTTCGAAAGCTGTATGTGCGCTGCCCTCATCTAGGCAATAACCGCCTTTACGCACAAAAACGGGGTGGATACCTCATGAGAGAGATACCCACCCCGAATTTGTAACCTCTATAACGACAATTCGTCGTTAATTAGGCCTTGTTGCGGCGAGTCAACAGAACCACAAGTCCGGTTATCAGGGAGAGCAGACCCAGCCCAGCGGCGAACAGAACGCCACTGACACCGGTGTGTGCCAAGCTTCCTGACTTCTGGGAGCTCGCGGAGCTACCGTTGTCTGCCTGAGTGGCCTGGTTAACAGCTGCGTTGCCGCCGCCGTTCACCTGTGCGGAACCGCCGTTGCCGTTATCGCCAACGAGACCGGCGCCACCGCCATTAACATTGGGAGCATTGCCGACGAGGCCGGCGCCGCCACCATTGTTATTCTCAGAACCGTTGCCAACAAGACCGGCGCCGCCACCATTAACATCTTCAGAAGCATTGGTGTTCACGGCCTCGCTACTGCGGGATACCGCGCCAGCGTTGAGGTCAATATCGACATCGTTGCTGATGGTCACAGTACCCTGACGCTGGGGAGCCCGGTTGTCACCGGTCTGACCCAAACCACCCCGACCGTTGTCGGAATCGTTATCAGCAGTCAGACCCAGTCCGCCATGATCTTGATGACGCTGCTGCTCCTGGAGGATTTCACCTTCAGAAGTGCGAGTGTAGCTCTCGCTCAGCTGACCGAACTGTGCACCCTGGCTTTCGCTTCCGGTAGCCTGTTCAGTTTCGGTGGTGGTGTTACCACCAACCTGACCGAGACCGCCCTGACCAGTGGTGTCAGGAGCTACCGACTGCGGGGTATCACCAGTCTGACCCAAACCGCCCTGACCGTTAGGTGCGGGCGTATTTCCAGCATTACCTGGGGTGTTAGGAGTAGCGTTATCGCCTACCCAACCAAGACCGCCGTGACCGTTAGGTGCGGGCGTTACGGCATTATTTTCCCCAGGAGTTACCTGAAAAAAATTACCGCCGCCTTGGAAGCAGTCGTCACCACCGTTGTCCCACTGACCCCAGCCGGGAACGGTTGCACCAAAGTCCCAGCCACCTTGGTAGTGACCGCTGAGGTTGAAGTCACCTTCGTAGTAGCCGCCGCCACCGATGTTCCAGTCGCCGCCACCGATGTTCCAGTCGCCGCCACCGTTGTTACCACCGGGCTGACCGGGCTGACCGGGAGTGCCGGGCTGACCATTGTCACCAGGCTGACCGGGCTGACCAGGAGTGCCGGGCTGACCAGGCTGACCGGGCTGGCCGGGCTGACCGGGGGTACCAGGCTGACCAGGCTGACCGGGAGTACCGGGGGTCACGTTACCACCGTTACCACCAATACCGTCGCCACCGTTACCGCCGTTGTTACCAGGGGTGCCAGGCTGAGCAGGAGTACCGGGCTGACCATTGTCACCAGTCTGGCCCTGGCCGCCCTGACCGGGAGTGCCGGGCTGACCAGGCTGACCGGGGGTGCCAGGCTGTCCGGGGGTCACGTTGCCACCGTTACCGCCAATGCCGTCGCCACCGTTGCCACCGTTGTTACCACCGGGGGTACCAGGCTGACCGGGGGTACCGGGGGTCACGTTACCGCCGTTACCGCCAATGCCGTTACCGCCATTGCCGCCCTGACCGGGGGTACCGGGGGTCACGTTGCCACCGTTACCGCCAATGCCGTTACCGCCATTGCCACCGTTGTTACCACCGGGGGTGCCAGGCTGTCCGGGCTGACCGGGCTGACCATTGTCACCAGTCTGACCCTGACCACCCTGACCGGGAGTACCAGGCTGACCAGTCTGACCCTGACCACCCTGACCGGGAGTACCGGGCTGACCAGTCTGGCCCTGACCACCCTGACCGGGAGTACCAGGCTGACCAGTCTGGCCCTGACCGCCCTGACCGGGGGTACCAGGCTGACCAGTCTGACCCTGACCGCCCTGACCGGGGGTACCAGGCTGATCGCTGTCGTGATCACCAGGCGTATCGGGAGTGTCAGGGTGATCACTGTCGTGATCACCAGGCTGACCGGTCTGACCCTGACCGCCCTGACCAGGCTGACCATTGTCACCAGTCTGACCGTTGCCACCGCCGGGAGTGCTGGTCTGACCGTTATCACCAGGGGTGCCAGGCTGACCGGTCTGACCCTGACCGCCCTGACCAGGCTGTCCCGGCTGACCGGGCTGGCAGTCACATGCAGGAGAGGTGGGGACCTGATCCGGCACGTTAGCAAACGTAGCAGGCATTGCCACGAAGGATGCACCCAACAAGGATGCGGCGGTGCCGGTCGTAACCAGCGCCTTCTTAATTCCGGGAGATTTCCGCTGATGAGAAGTCATATGTAAACCTCTTTTATGTCGGCTTCGTGTGCACGGAAACTTTCAACTACCGCAGGAGTAAATCCTCAAGGGCAGCCTAGACTAAGTATCCAATCCCCAGGCTACAGGGGCTCCACTAGGCATACAAGCATGTTTATAACATTTAAGTGAACATCACTCAGCTTGCACCCTTTTTTGCCTACAATAAACACTTCAAAAATCCTGCATATCTAGGGGTCTCTCAAGGACTTTTACCCCCTCATATATCCCCTGCAATTCCAGGGATTGAAGAGAATAAGATCCTTCATGTAGCACCCACTAGAAGCACACTTAAGCGTCCCGGGCAAAATCTGCACCTGAGGTTAAAAATAAAGTTTTAATAACACGTGTCGAATCCGGTCACATAGTGGCACACCCTACACAACCCCAGCTTTTCGCTTGATATATCAAGTATTTTCACTATCGAAATGCATTCTCAAAATCTACATATCAAGAGCTTCGTTGCGCAGTCGAAACCTGCTGGTAAACGTACTACAGCTCCACAGCACATATACCTTTTGTCGTCTGATTGTATAAGCCGGCGTTGCTCACACTTCGATAGACTACGTCTACTGCCTCATTGCAGTATCGAACTGCCGCCCCATCGTCTAAAGCTACTCCTGGCGGTAAAGTACCGCTTTGTAGTGCCTGCAAAAAACTTCTGGGACGACCAGGCTCGGTATTGAAATGAGGGCAGAAGCTGCCAGGCAGTATGCCCAAACCGTCATTGAGCGCCTCTAAACGACCAAACGAATCGGTCAGACATGACTCGAACCAGCAAGCTGCGCCCGCACTTATACCTGACAGAACTGTTCCCTCGACATATGCTTTGCGAAGCACGCGGTCAAGTCCATGCAACCTCCACACAGCTAAGAGGTTTGCGGTGTTACCGCCTCCAACATAGATGATGTCTTGACGGCGTATAAATTCTTCAAGGTTCGGCTCTGTGCGGCGAAAAAGCTCAAGATGAGTAGGAATACACGAATATCTTTTGAAAGCATTATAGAAACGCTCGATATACGCACGTGAATCTCCACTCGCCGTAGGAATAAAACACACCCTTGGTTTTCTCCGCAGGCTGGACTCTAACAGAAACACATCTTGATCAGTATTCTCACCGTCAGAGAACCCACCGCTCAGAAGCACAATGGTACGTTGAGTCTCCATAGGTAACCAACCTTCCACGAACAAGCCATGCCATCATAGCCAATCCTAAACACCGAGTATATCCAGAGTATATTAGGTCTATATGGCTTCAACGCGGTAACACCCTACTCAGCATTTACATTATGAAACTCAACCTTTGTCGGATGCTCCACCGTACGAGAGACCGTGCAGCCTCCACACAGCTAAGAGGTTCGCAGTGTTACCGCCTCCGACATAGATGATGTCTTGACGGCGTATGAACTCGCCAAGGCTCACCTCTGTACGACGAAAAGCTCAAGATATGCAAGAGTACAGATAACGCCACAAAAATTTCAGGGAAACACTGATATTATCGGCGTAGTTCGTCTGGATTTAGCCAACTAGATCAGTTACTACATCACATAATAAGGAATAGGGAGAAAACATGAGCAGAACTACCATGATCATTATTATCACTGTTGCCATTGCCATCCTCTACCTCACCTACGATGCGGTGCGCAGATCACGAGAGAAGAAGCTCCCCTACGTGTTTAAGAGGAAGTATCACCAGCTTGAAGGATGGCTGAATGTGACAGCGCTAGGTTTAACAATAGATGCCTTAATCATTCCGTGGGATATGGCATGGACCGGAACGTGGAGTACCATTCTTTTCGGCGGTACAGCACTACTTAGCGCGAACTTCCTCTACGCATACGAATTGGAGTACTTTAGCATTCACCCAGACGGCATTATTAGATACCATACTCGAACAGGAAAAATTATTACAACACATTTTAATTGTATTAATAAATATACTTATTCCCCTTGGGGTAAAAATTTCCGTGGAGGTGAAGATATTTCGTTTCCTGATATTTTCCACCTCAGAACCAGAGACAATAAAACAGCAGCCAAGTTTTCAATAAAAGCTACCAAAGAATACTCCATAGCCGCGCATGTTATCTTCCGACAGGAGAAGGGTCGGTGGGCACACATCCACAGTTCAGAAGACCAGGCTCAGATTGAAGAAATACTTCACGACAAAAAAGCCATTATCCAATATCTGACCGAAAACCCTCAAGGCACCGACCTTGCTGATGATTCTGCGCACTATATGTAATATGTTTCCGCATCAAAGCCCCCCCCCTGCGATAAATGCCGAGCAGATAACTTTTAATAATCTGCTCGGCAAAAATATATGCTTAAAGTCAAGGCCAATACGATAATCCAGCAAAGCCCTACTCAGCATTTACATTATGAAACTCAACCTTCGTCGGATGCTCCACCGTACGAGAGACCGTGCAGTCCTTCTCAGCGCTCAAACGAATTAACCGATCCACCATCTTAGCGGCCTGCGTGCCCGCCTCGGTTTCAGGGAACTGCACATCAAAATCGACCTCAACATCATCAAGACGTACCGCACCGTCCTCATGCTTCTTCAGAGCAGAAGCAAGTACCTCGAATACCTGTGGGATTTCACGGCGGGTGGTGACCGCATCCACATCGACCGAGGAACATCCGGCGATCGCCGCTAATAAGAGCTCCACCGGAGTTAGAAGCCCATCACCCACCCCGAAGTCCAGGGTTGCCCCATTCGCACCATGTGCCCGGTACCGCAGGCGATCAACCCGTTCTACACGAACTTCGCGGTAGTCCTCAGACTCGCGGCGTACTATTGTTTTCTCAGCAGGCGCTTTATTCATCAGCAATACTCCTTAACACGGTGAAACTGTCGCTTGTACATTGAGCATAACGCAGGCACCACATCTTTATTCCTCCCCTGATATTCCGTACAGCAAAACGAAGTACATAAAACTTCCCTAAAATTGGATAGGATAATTGAAGACTCGTTTTCACTCTTGCTGAGAGGCACCATGAAAGATACCGCGAAGGAAACAAGCGACGCAGAACATTACGCCGCGATCGGTCATAACCCCACCGAGAGCGGCTTCAAACAGGCTTTACGGGCATCCAGCGTGGTGCTTGCAAGTTTCGTGGTGTTGGGGTTAGGTTTGGGCGTTATTATTAGTGCTCACCATTTACCGTGGTGGCTTGCGCCCGCAATATCCCTCATCGTTTACGCCGGTTCCGTCGAGTTCCTGGTGGTAGAAATGATCGCAACCGGAGCCAGTGTAGGCGCTATTGGTTTCACAACTCTGCTCGTGAACTCCCGCCATCTGGTGTACGGTATTTCCTTCCCGCTGCAGAACGTCAAGGGTTTCTGGACGAAGCTCTACACCATATACACGCTCTGCGACGAATCCTACGCGCTCAACACCGGCCCCGACCGGAATACGCTCTCTCACGCACGTATTCTATGGGTGAGTACATTCCTGCACATCAGCTGGGTGGCAGGAACAACCGCCGGATTCTTTATTGGTGCATCGTTTCTGAGCCACCTTGAGGGTATGGATTTCGCCATGACGGCTCTGTTTACAGTCCTCGCGATTGACGCCTACCGCGCTCAACGGGATAATGTCACGGCTCTTCTCACGCTGATCTCTGGCGCGGTGGGTATTATCCTGGCACCCGGTTCCATGCTTCTGGTGTCGATGGGAACCTACACTGCCCTGCTGATAGTACGGTTCTTTATCGCAAAATCACGGGGAACACTGCCGGAACACCAGATACCCACCCCAGAGAATAACACAGCAGTGACGGTTGCCGAAGACAGCACGACAGATCAGGTGAAAACCCCAAGCCCCACATTCACTCACTACAACGACCCGCAGGAGAACCCCCATGATTAACGGCCACATCGATAGCGGCTATATTATCAGCGCCGTTCTGGTGGCGGCGGCTGTAACCTTTGTTCTGCGGGTGCTCCCCTTTGGCCTCAAGAAAGCCCTTGCGGGTTCTGAAATTCTGGATGCACTCAGCCACTGGATTCCCCTCGGGGCCGTAGCGCTTCTGGCGATCTATGCGGTAAGCCGTATTGACTTTTCATCCACACACACCGCGGTTCCCTACCTTGCCGGGTTTGTGGTGACGGCGCTCGTGCACCTGTGGAAGAAGAATATGGTATACAGCATGATCGCCGGTACCGCCACCTGCGTTATTCTCATCAACTGGGTTTTCTAGGGGCATACTATGTTTGAAAGATCTTCACGCCCCAACCGCCACCTTGGGGAGGCGCCGCAACAAACCAGCGACGAACAGGTTCTCGATATTATCGCCTCCGCAGGTCTGGCGACCAGCAGCATTCCGGTGGTGCAGGAACGCGAGCAGGATTTACGTGCGGGCGATGATGCCCTTAGTCTTGAGCTCCGCCGCGCTGGCGAGAGCGGATTTCGTGAGGCAATGCGCGTTGCATCCCTTGTGATGCTGGGCCTGTTTTTCGTGGGAATTGGACTCGGTGTTGTGATACACAGCTTGGGTTTTCCTTGGTGGCTTGCGCCCCTGCTTCCAGGAGTTTTATTCGCCGGGTCTGTAGAGTTCGTATTGCTGACGATGATGGCAGCGGGTGCCTCGCTGGTATCCGTTGCGGTGATGACGTTGCTCATCAATTCACGCCACCTCATGTATGGGCTGTCCTACCCTATCGAGCGTGTGCACGGCTCTCTCGCCAAGTTTTACACCGTCTATACGCTCATCGACGAGGCTTTTGCCCTCAACAGTGGACCGGAACGGCATACTCTAAGAGGGTCACGCATTCTGTGGATTCATGCGGGAATGCATATGAGCGTTATCCTCAGTTCCACACTCGGGTTCTTCTTGGGGTCGAGTTTTCTGGCGCATCTTGAGGGGTTCGATTTCGTAATGACTGCGCTCTTTACGGTACTTGCCCTTGATGCCTACCGCGCTAACCCCGATAGACTCACGGTGCTTTTCTCGGTGATCGCGGCGGCAGTGGCGTTGATTATTGCCCCGGGGTCGATGCTCCTGGTGGCGATGGCTGTGTATATGGCGCTTCTGGTGGGGCGTTATGCGGCAGCAAAGAAACGCGGTTCTCTGCCTCAACATATGCTGGTCGCCGACGAGCTTACACGCCATCGCGCGGAACACGATCGCGTAGAAGAGACTCCACACGAACCAGCGCAATAGTTTCAGACGGCAGAACAAAAAGCAGGCACCACGGCACGGAAACCGAGCATGGCGCCTGCCTGATAGGCTCAACTGCGTTTACTTAAGAGCTGCGAGCGCTGCCTCGTAATTGGGCTCGTTGGTGATTTCGGGAACGAGCTCGGTGTACACTACCTCGCCGGCGGGGTTCACGACTACGACGGCGCGAGCAAGGAGCCCTTCGAGAGGTCCGTCGGTCATTGTCACGCCGAAGTCCCGTCCGAAGGATGAGCGGAATGCGGAGGTGGTAATAACGTTCTCAATCCCCTCAGCAGCGCAGAAGCGGCCAATGGCGAACGGAAGGTCGTTCGAGACGCACAGCACCACAGTATTGTCTAGTGCGGCAGCATCCTTATTGAAGGTGCGTACGGAGGTTGCGCACACACTGGTATCGACGGAGGGGAAGATATTCAGAATAATGTTCTTGCCCGCGAACTGGGAGCCGGTGACCTCAGCGAGATCGGCATCAAGTACGGAGAATGCGGGGAGCTTAGAACCGACGGCGGGAAGGTTGCCGCTAGTGTGAACTGCAAGGTTATTTTGAAAAGTAATTTCAGCCATTTCCTCATTGTCGCGCATTCTCTGCCCCTGCGCAAGGGGAACTGTCGCGTAAGAGCCGGGCGGCGCGGTCTCGTCGTACATTTATACTGTTGCGAAGAGAGACAAGACGCCGGGCTACTGTACATGACGGATATCGTGGCATTCTGGCAGATAACGTCGTAAGTTTAAAGGTGGAACCTTAACATTGTCTTTTACGACGGCTGATGTTTCTAGGTATCAGATACTTACGGCCTACTCTCACGGTTGAGAATTTGCAGACGGTATCTAATGTTTACAACCTCACATGTATAAGGTAAGGACTATAACGCAATGTATCCGGCAAACACGAAGCTTTCCTCTCTGAAATCCCGTCTCAGAATTATAGTTTTTGGTGCTCTTCTGACGCTGTTATTTACCTCGTGCGGCGCTCCTTTCGGAGCCGAGCAGAGTTCGTCCACCCCCTCGCAGCAGTGCGGAACATTGACAGATCAGCAGGCTCTCGAAAAATATGGGCAGGAGATACCACCCTACACATGGGACGGAGACACAAGCGAAGGCGCTCCCTGGGATACATCTAAAGTGCCCGAAAATATTCCTACCAAAAACCCCGAGCTAAATACCTACGATCCGTGTGCGGAATTCTCGTGGATTACCATGGACCTCAAAAATGGAACGGGTAGTTCTCCAGCACATTTACTGTTTTTCAGCCACGGTGAGTTCATCGGGATTGCAGAACAAAAGCCTTTTGGAAAGTTTGTGCCTCACCGGCTATCGCCCACGAGCGTCGAGGTTCGTTATGTATACCCCAAAGCTGATGAATGCAACGCTTGTGCAACGGGGCGGGCTATTAGCGTGTATACTTTCGACCCGCAAACCCGGCAGGTCTCCCGCACTGGCGAGTTGCCGCCAGTAAACTAGGAGTAACAACACGCACCGATACGAAAAGAGTTTTTCATGTCTAGATTTCCTGTAAAACCGCTAGTTTTCTGCGCTGGCGCGGCGCTTCTGCTTTCTTCCTGCGGTAACCCGTTTGGCGCATCCACCGATTCGGGCAGCAGTTCGCAGGCGGCACGCAGTTCCAGCTCATCTAGTTCTTCATCCGCTTCAACCAGCGCATCTGCCAGCCCAACTCACTCTCCCACAGCAAGCGCTACCAGTTCTTCAGCCTCTCCAAGTCCGAGCGTGTCTGTAGTAACGGTAACCGCCAACCCGCAGCCGGAGGCAAGTACCGTTACGGTAACCGCATCATCAAATTCTAATTCGGGGTCTTCGTCCTCAAGCGGGCGTTTGGCGTTGGATTCTAATGCGAGTAAACTTCGCGGTCATCATTCGTGGTCCCTGAGTTCGGCGGATACTTCGACTTTCGATTCGAGTGCGGAGCTCTCGTGGATTACGGTTGGGTCATCCGATGGTGCGTCACATATTATGCTGTTCCATCGCGGAGACTACTTGGGAACCGGCACGCTCAACCCGATTCAGGGTTCCCCTTCGGTCTCACGGAATTCTGCGAACCAGATTTCGGCCTCTGTGGGGTCTTCCCAAGCGACGTTCACCTGGGATTCCGCTCAGGAAAAGATTGTTATGAACGGAGATTTGCCGACCGGATAGTTCCTGATAAACGTGTGTAAGCAAGCGGTGAGCCCCGCATCCAACCTTCTGGATGCGGGGCTCACGCAAATCTGCTGTGTATTCAGTTCATGTGGGCTTTATGTACCCCATCAAAACTGCTGACTCTAGCTTAGGCTGCGAACTTCTTCTTGTACACGAAAAATGCTGCTGCGCCGACGAGAGCAAGTACAATGAGCTTCTTCATAAGAGAGGATTCCTTTCATGGGATCAGTGATTGGGTGCCCTCACGGGCCTTTCCGTGATGTCTTAGCACCGGTTCACTCATTCTACCCTGTTCTGATATAGATTCGCTATCGTTACACGACGTGTAAGGCTCATGCTGTGCGGTAGAAATGTGAATTTACTCAGTTTTAGAGGTGCGGAACCACGCATGTGCGATGCCCTAGAGAATCCATAAAAATCATCCGGCGGTAGTAGTGCGGATGTGCAAAACTAGAATTATGAGCTTGAAGAAAAACGTATCTGATGATTCCCGCTCCGGCGGTAAGAAACATATAGCGCCCGTGGTAACAGCCGGTTTTCTAGGGACCACGGGTGTGCTGCATTTCGCGAAACCCGAACATTACGACGCAATCGTGCCTCGTGCCCTGCCGGGCTCCGCACGGTTCTACACCTATGCTTCGGGGGCTGCCGAGCTTGGTATCGCAGGGCTGCTGACCGTCCCAACAACCCGCCGGGCGGGTGCCCTTGCGGCTATCGCACTGTATACGGCGGTGTTCCCGGCGAATGTGCAAATGGCGTGGGATTGGCGGCATGAGTCAACGTTTAAACGTGTTGTGGCTTTCGGTCGGTTGCCTCTGCAGATTCCACTGATTCACAGCGCCTGGCGCATCTATAAAACCTCCTCTCGGCGCTAAAGCTCTCCTGGCGGTGGCACAAGCTGCGGCCGTGCTATGATAAAAAATCTTCACGCCTGGATTATTATAAAGGAGCACTATGTCTAGTACCCGCCAGAACCCGGCCGAGCAGGCGAAGGCCCTTGCTTCCCAGCTTAAGTGCCCCATGGGTGACACCGGTCAAGAGCTAGCACACTCTTTAAACCTGTGGAATCTTCCCATGATTGTGAGCGCCCTGAATGCATTAGGCATTGAGGAAGATGACCGCATCCTGGAGGCGGGCCCGGGCAATGGTGGGCTCCTCAATTATGTTCTCTCCCTCGCAGAGAATCTGCACTATGATGGGGTGGAAATTTCGCCGCTCATGTATGAGCAGGCCCGCGCCGCCAATAACGTGTTTATCGCAGAAGGGCTGGCTGAGTACGCGCTGTATGACGGCGTGAATCTGCCGTATGAAGACGGTATTTTCACGAAGGTGTTGAGCGTGAATACGGTGTATTTCTGGGAGGAACCGGCTTGGCTGCTCGCAGAAATGTGCCGGGTGCTTACCGCCGGCGGGCGGGTGTGTTTAAGCTTCTGTGAAAAAGATTTTATGAAGACCCTGCCATTCACCAAGTACGGCTTCGCCCTGTACAATGCCGCCGATATAGTTGCGCTCACACAAGAACTGCCGCTACATACGGTAGCTGTACAGCATCTGCACGATATGGCGGTGGCGGGCGGCTCTGCCCGGCTGGTACGACGCGACTACGTAAACCTCGTGCTTGAAAAAGAACGCTAAAACATCTGAACAGCACCCCATATATTTTGGCACTGTCACTGGCGGTTTCTGTCTGGAAGAGTTTTGCCTTCAGAAGTTTTTTACTCGTCATTAATGCAAAAACTCTTCTGAATAGAGTGCGTTTAATAGGCCGTTTCTCGTATTCAAACATAAAAAATATGGACGCGTATATTCCAAAACAGGTATAAGTGTTTTATAAGGAGTCATATTTCTCTCCCACGACGCTCAGAAATGTGCTCACCATACTAATCTAAGGCGGAGAAGCCATGGCAAACACTAACCTCACGAACAAGCTCAAGCCCGAATTCCACACCAACCCTCCCGCTGAAGAGAACGGCATCCTGATGTGCCTGGATGATACGCAGGTTCAGGGCGATAACGCCAAATACATGAAATTCTACAACCGCTTAGCCTCCGTCTACGACCTAGGCGAACGGTGGTTTGGGCGTCTCGCATACGGCAATGAAGTCGCACAGATGCGCCAGCAGTTCATGAAAGAACTAGAGCGGTTTCCCGGCTGCTCAGCACTGTACGTCTCAATCGGCACCGGTACCGACCTACGCTACCTGCCCGACGATATTGAGGTGAGTGCAATCGACTAGACGGGCGCCGATATTTCGCTCGGGATGCTCAAGAAATGCCAGAAAATCTGGGGTGGGCGCGCGAACCTGAACCTAGTGAACTGTGCCGCCGAGGATCTGCCCTTCATCGATCAGAGCTTTGACGTGGTGCTGCACGTGGGCGGCATTAACTTCTTTAGTGATAAAAAACGCGCGATCGAAGAAATGATTCGGGTGGCCAAGCCCGGCACGAAAATTATGATCGCAGACGAAACTTCCGACTACATCGATTCGCAGTACAAGAAGAACGTCCTCACCCGTAAAGCCTACAAGAACGCCACCTTCGATCTCTCAGAGATTGAGGCGCTGATACCCGAAGACATGGAGGATACAAACACCAGCTTGCTCTGGAATGGTCAGTTCTATTGCATCACGTTCAGGGTTCCGCAAGACTAAGAAAGACCAGAATTACGATCATAACCTGGTAAACGGGTGAAGCGGGAGCAGTTTCTTCATTCGGGAGCATTTTAAATGCTCCCGAATGAAGAAACTGCTCCCGAAGTCTGCCGTGTTCAAGGTGAACACACTATGCGGTGGGTTTCTGCCCGATGGAGAAAACCTAGACGATAAAGCGAACGCCGCCCTCAACCCGAATCGCACGGCTATTGTTGATAGGCACAAGGTCTAGCTTATCCGAATACTCGCTTTTCATACGGCGTACCGCCTGTATAAAAGGTTCTTCTTCCTCGTGCACCGCTGGGTAGAAATCAACAATTCCCAACGCCTTAAAATTGAACATTCCCAGAGCAACGTCAGAGTCGTCCATAACTCGTGCATACTCAATATCAGGCGAAGCGACCATAGCTCCAGCCGACTCCCCCACGTACATCATGCCGTGGCGCACCTTCTCTGCGATGAAATTGATGAGGTCTTTGGCTTTGAGCTGCTGCAGCAAGTAGAAGGTATTACCGCCTGAAATATAGAGAACTTCAGCTTGTTCGATGCGCAACTTCGCGGTTTCTGAATCAACTTCTGCAATGTCGAGAATATCGGGGGTTAGCCCTAAATTTTTGAAAACGTTCAGGGCATCCTGAACATAGAAAGTTGTGTTTTCAACCGTGCTGGCGGTAGGAATAAACACCACCTGCTGTTGTGATGGGTTGCCGCGCAAGAAATTTTTGAAGGCGGGTTCTACACCGGCGAAGTAAGAACAGAGGAAGGCGCGCATCATCTATCTCCTGGCGAAGGCATCTATAGTGTGGTTTTATCAAATCGTACCGGTCGATTTACCCATGCAACACCCCTAGAAGGAAATTTTAGGTTTATGTAGCACCTTATCTTCTTCTAGGGGTGTCAGCACAGAGATTTTCTCTTAATAAAGCCTAGTTCGTGGTCGGAACCAGGGTCTTGAGGGTAATGTCGCTTGCGACTCCGCCATCCGCGTATTCAAGGTATGCGCGTACCACGTATTTCTTTCCTGCCTGCAGCTTATTACCGGGAATAGTCAGGTCGCCCTCGAAGTCGCCGTTCGGTTTCGGGGTAACAGTCGTATTCACGATCTCATCGCTGCTGGGATCATCAAGCTCAACATTGTATTCGGTGAAAATCAACCGAACCTTGGAGCCGTTCTGAGCCGCTGCTGCAGGGTTAAACCCGCCGCCAGCAACCTTCAGGTGATTCTCGGCGGCACTGCGGCTAAGGGGTGCACCGTTAATGATGCCTACAACCTCATCATCCGTATCGCCATAAAGATCCTTAGTCACAGCCCTTACCCAGTCGTCGCTGCTGGATTCAATAAGCACCCGATAGTGCTTGCCTTCTTGAATCTTGGATCCAGGAATCTGAATCTGGGTAGTAAAGTTACCGTTCTTCACCTCTGCCGAGACGTCTTTGGTGGCAAGAGTTTCGTTAACCTGACCGTTCTCGTCCAGCCCCTCAACTTTTATCTTGACCTGCTTCACGTCATCAAAATGGGTTCCGGTCAGGGTCAAGACATTGGTGTTCAAGTGGCTGCTGAGCTTATTTGTCTTCGAGGAGTTGGTGGTCAGGGTTACGGAAGACTGCAGGTCCTTACTGTCAACCTGCTGTACAGGCAGATCTTGTTTAGCCTCTATTGTGCGGTTACCGTGCCCAGGGTAGCTCATAATGTAGAGAACATAGTGTTTCTGGGGATCGAAATCGCCTTTAACCTTGGCAGTGCCACGGAAATGACCGTCTTCCGTCACAACAAGGCCTCCGCCGTCTTGAACTAAGTTCTCGCCAGTGAAGTCGCCGTCTGCATCAACCTCGTAGACCTCTGCACCTAAACCGTCAAAAGACTTGTTGAGGTCAATCCCCTCACCAGTAATCGTAAGGTTGTTCTGCCCTGTCAGAGGGTTCAGCGGACCGCCCTCAACGGAAGTTACTTTAGCCCCTGTATTAATATTTGTGTTGTTCCCATTGGTGTTATTAGTGCCAGTATTTTGGCCACCCGGAAGCGTAGAGATAGCCTGCTGAGTCTGCGCACCAGCGTTCCCTTCAGCGGCAAAGGAAGGAACGGACGGCACCACGGATGCACCTAGGAGGGCAAGCGCACCCACTCCGGTCAGGATAAAACGGGTATTGGACATTTTGTACTCCATTCATCGGTTAGTGGAATACTGTTAAATGTAATACATGGTTGAGTTTAGGTCTAGCATTTTTAGCATTATTTCTTGATATTTATTTTTATGACAACATGAATGTTTCGATGGAAAATATATACATAAACTAATGTGTCAACACGACTCAAAGGGTCTTCAACAGCATGCATATCACTAAAACATGCCCCCGAAGACCCTTGAGCCGAAAATATATTTTATTTTCAGAAATCTAATACACTAAACAAAATGCAAAAGATAATACGGCGTATTAATTACCGTGCTGCCGACAGAGGAACAACCGGAATGTAGGTACGGTTCCAAACCACGATGGGGTAGTACGCATAACTCGTCGTCATAGCATCCTGATCGAACGCATCAATGTAGACTCGGTACTGGTGGTTCGGGTTAATCTTAGTGCCATCAACACTCACGTACATCCCGAAGCTCCCGTCCGAACCAAGGCTAGACCCTCCACCGTTGCTAACGTCATCATTAACGATGTTCCCGAACTCATCAAGTTCCTGAACACGCGGCTCGTACTGTACACGGTGGGTATTATCGATCCCCGTAGTCTCTACAGACAGAACGTTATCAGTATTCTGCGGGTCAATGAATCCATCGACAGAGGTAATCGCAATAAAACCGGAGTTCTGATTCGCGGGTGCGGAGGGCTGGCTCTGACGGCTCTGATTATTCTGTGACGCAGACTTCGAGTTTGAGCTGCTCTGGGATGCGGGTGCACCCTGAGCCTGCTGACCCTGACTATTCTGGGATGCAGAGCTTGCACCCTGCCCCTGAGAAGCCTGCTTATCCTGACCGCCAGCATTAGCGCCCTGCTGCTGATCCTGGGTTGTACCAGGCTGAGCCTGCTGCTGTTCACCGCCGGATGCAGCTTGCGAAGGATCCTGTGTCGCGCCGCCCTGTGTTGCACCATTCTGGCTCTGGTCACTGGCGTTAGCACCCTGCTGGCCCTGAGCATCAGCATTGGCGCCCTGCTGCCGACCCTGATCCTGACCGTTCTGTGCTGCAGAATTTGGCTGTCCCTGTGTGGCTCCAGAACGTGCCTCATCCTGAGGGCTTGCAGGCGCTGCGTTTGCCTGCGCGAGCGGAAGAACCGTCACACCCGCAAGGGTGAAAATAGCAGCTCCGGTCATAGCCGGACGAGAATAGCGAAAAGCCATCATAAACTCCATTCATCGGTGATACGGACAATTTAACCCTAAACATAATTCAGGGACGAGATACAAGAGATATCGAGGAGTCATAGCAATAATTATTCTGAGAACGAACTTTTTACGTTGATATAGAAATACTCGAAGTTATTTAGCCAAGGTTTTATAAAAAATTTCTCCATTAAGTTTTTACAGAAAAATATAGCTCCGCCTCTCGTTTTTGATACAGGCGAAGCATATATTGAATTGTAGGGATGTATCAGAATTATTATGAGCGCACCTTATCCATTAGATATTTTGACGTAGCTCACCGAATTTTGTACGCACACTGGCAAACAGGTTCCCCGGTTCTCCCCTGATGTTGGATTACATCGAGTGTTTCTACTCGAAGCACACCATGAGCGTGACAAGGTGGAGGCCCACAAAAACATACCGTACGCCGCCCACGTCGTGGGGCGTTGAGTGCTGCGAGCTCCAGACCCCCTAATTCTCACGTTGGCTAGATGAGACCGTTCTAGTGCACAATAGCGTCTACCGGCTCCCCACGGTATTGCGGGGTGATCCATACCTTTTGTTGAGGAGTATATGTCGTTTCTCACCAACTTTTTTCCCAGTGGGTATCTGCCTGGTGGACTACCGAAACGCGGCTAAACTCTGCGTATTTTTATCCTTCGCTCTTATGACCCAAGGCGGGCAATAATGCAATATTTCACGAGCTAGGTTAGATACTTTCTACCGAATAAGGTCTTGTATCCATCTCGCTGATTGCATGTCATATAGAGGGTTCGTGAGTTCCAATTCCAGTGAACAAAGTGTGCATAATCAAAGTGGTCAGGCGGTCTAGCTCGGCATCGTCTACAACCGCCTCCAGTCTGGCCAAATCATCCGGACCGGTCGGCATTGGCGGGGCTTTAGCCCCCATGCCGGTGCCGGTGATACCAGCTACCGCCTCGTCAGTCATGGCACGGAACATACGCTGCGCCCAGATAAGGTCTACATCTGCAGCGATATAGCCCTCACGCTGTGCACGCTCAAAAACCTTACCCAAACGCCCTAAAAGAGTGCGTTGTTTTGTAATCACGGCGGGATCGTCATCGCTCAGATGCGCCATCGCATACAACCAGATCGCCTTCACCCGCATCACGTTAACGGTCAGGCGGTGCAGCGCCACCATGACGGGAGCGGTCTCGGGACTTGCTGACTCAAATGCTTCATAAAACTCTCTAACGGCAATATTACTCAGCTCCGCGAGAAGAGCCTCGCGGCTGGCGAATCTGCGATGAATAGTTGTTCGAGTGACTCCTGCAACCGTAGCCACCTGCTCTAGCGAGGCGGTTGGGTCTCGGCGCAATACTTGTTCGGCGGCGTGAAGCACGATATTGACCGTGCGCCGCGCATCAGCTCGCAATGGCTTAGATGAATCAATCACGTAGTTATTACCCTAATAAATAGAACATGTCTGTTACAGTTAAATGCGTGGGTTATACCCGCATGTCATATATTCTATTCGCGAGAGGGTCAAATGACTACTAAGCAGACCGTCCTGAATTACTATTCGGCAATTCACGCCGAAAATTGGCAAGACTACATTTCCGATAAATTAGCCTATGGATTCAACAGTGCAGAACAAAATCTTGGCAAACAAGATTATCTGCAGGGTGCCGGAAATTTTTTTAATTCCACCACTAATGTTGAGCTTGCACATCTTGTGGTTGAAGGCGATAAAGCGGCGGTTATTGCGCGCTACACTGCAAAGTCCCCCGCAGGAGCCACCCAGATTTTTGAGGTTCCGGAATTTCTCACAGTGCGAGACGGCAAAATTGTTGCCTCCAGCATTTATCTTGACGGCGCCGCCTTTATGGCCTTTATAAAAGGCGAGTAAAGCTTTCTAGTCGCTTTCATTCAACTTCAGCTCTCTAATACCCGCAGCACATTCGCTGCTCTCGCCTGAGATAGCAGGTTTTATGCGGGAATTACTCTTTATCACTCATTCCCTCCCCCAAGGAGATCATCATGAATACCAATTCTGCGCTTTCCGGCAAGAATGCCGTTATTACCGGCGGAAGCGACGGTATCGGCTACGGTATTGCCGAAGAATTTGCCCGCCAAGGTGCTAACCTATTCCTCATTGCTCGCACCCCCACAAAACTTGCAAAAGCCAGCGCGCGCTTGAGCGAATACCCCGTGACCGTGCACACCTTCGCAGCAGATTTAACGGATATTTCTGAAGTACACCGTGCCGCCGAGCACGCCCTTGATATTTTGGGAAGTATTGATGTGCTGGTCAATAATGCCGGTATTGCACGGTTTATTCCCTTTGAGCAAACCGATGAGAACGCTTTTGACGAGCATTTTAATCTCAACGTTAAAGCCCCGTATTTCTTGGCACAAAAGTTATTGCCTGAACTCGCTAAAAATTCTGGCAATATTGTTAACATTTCGTCATATTTTTCGAAACGAATGCTTCCCGGGCGGCATTCGACGGTCTATTCCATGACAAAGGGCGCATTGAATCTTTTCACACAGTCGCTAGCGTTTGAGGCGGGTTCCGCCGGGGTACGCGTGAATGCGATTGCGCCGGGAATGGTCGAAACTCCACAATTGCTGCGCAATGTTTCTGCGATGCCGCCTGAAGCGCAGGAGCACATGAAGCAAAATGCCTCAGCGTTGATTCCATTGGGGCGCATCGGGAATGTTGATGATATTGGGCGTGCCGCCGCGTTTTTGGCATCGGATGCGGCCGCATGGGTGACCGGCGCGGTATTGAGCGTGGATGGCGGTATTACGACGCACTAGACTCGCCACCCCGTTCTCCCCTCCCCTCTCCCTAGTGTTGTAAAAAAGGCTCTTTATACGCATCAAGCGGATTTTCTAACGCTTTATTCGTATAAAGGGTCTTTTTATGCGCTGGGAGGAAGCTACGCTGATTCGAACTCGGCAGAATGTGCAAATGGGTCAGTCTCCGGGTCATTTTGCCACAGATATTCGCAGCGGGACGCGATCTCTTGAGCCGCTTCCAAACCCCACTGGTCGGCGATAAAACCTAGAGTCATGTCCATACCTGCCGAAACTCCCGAGGATGTATAAAACTTCTCTGTGCTCACCCAACGCGCCTTCTGCCGCCACCCCACCTGTGGGCGCGTCCCACGCACCCACTCGAAGGCACGTTTGTTAGTAGTAGCAGACTTCCCGTCAAGAACACCTGTGGCAGCAAGAAGTGCCGCTCCGGTGCAGACCGTCAGGCAGGTTTGGCTTTGCTGTACCAATTTCGCAAGGTTTTGCAGGAATAGGTCGTTCATGACGAGAGAGCGCGTACCTATACCTCCTGGAATCAGCAGAATGCTCCCCGGAGGAAGACTCTCAACAATTTCCGTCTTGAGGGTAAAGCCCTGGGCGGAACGTACCAATGAACCACCGTTTTCGGATGCGCCCGCCACCGAGATATACCGCATACGCACATCAGTCACACGGTGCAAAAATTCGATAGGTCCCATAGCGTCGAGAGTCTCATAGCCGTCGAAGAAAAGACAGTACACAGATGTAGTCGTCATAGCACCCATGCTAAGAAGGGTCTTTATGTGAATCAAACACGATTCTTCAACAATTTATTCACGTCAAGAGTCTTTTTATGCACTCAGGAATACGCCCAGCAGGTTTGTACGCCTGGAAATATGCCCGTATGCCCGTCGTAAAACCGTCATTTCTCACGGTTTGGCACGTATACAGGTTAGAGTTAAACACAGAGGCATTATTTTGGGTGCCGTCGCCCATTACACAGCTGCGGTTCTCATGTCGAATGCCGTGCATCCTACACCGATGCTTCCGCAATGACCGATAAGAAAGAGATAAATATGTCGCTACCAACCACAATGCGCGCCGTACAATACGACAAATTTGGCGGGTCTGATCTGCTCACGATCAACGAAGTTCCCGTACCATCTCCCCGCCCCGGCCAGGTGTTGGTACGCGTGCAGGCCTTCAGCGTGAATCGCATTGACGTGATCGTGCGCGAAGGCGAAATGCGGCTTTTTACGGGTAAACGCTTCCCCAAAGGTACCGGTGTGGATGCGCTCGGCGAGGTTGTCAGCGTGGGCACCGGCGTGATGGACTACAAAGTTGGCGATATTGTGTGGGGGTTCAACGGCTCCATTTCTATGGCACCCACCGGCACAGCGGCCGAATACGTGCTATTCCGTGAGAACCGGATTCACCATGCGCCGCGCATCCAGAATCAGATTGATGCGGCGGCACTGCCGCTCGTGAGCCTTGCCGCGCTGCAAGTGCTCCGCAAGAACCTGAAACTCCAGGCCGGTCAGCGTCTGCTGGTGGTGGGTGCCAGCGGCGGTGTAGGGCATGCCGCGCTGCAGATCGGGCAGATTTTGGGGGCTCAGGTGGCGACTGTTTCTGCCGAAGAAAATATAGCTCTGTGCCGCGAGCTGGGTTCGATTGAGGCATACGACCACGAGGCTCTGCCAGACCCCGAAAAGGTTGAGAAATTCGATGCGATCCTGGACTGCGGCGGCGTTGTGACCGCGTTTTACCGTAACTACTTGAAGCCGGGCGGGCGCATGATGACGGTCTCGCCTGACGGTCTTCCGGCGGTGCTGACCTCGCTGTTCACGAACCGTCGCGTGGGTTTCCTGCTGGCGACCAAGGCATCGTCCGAGGCCATGAGGTGGATTACCAATGCCGTCGAGCGCGGTCAGCTGCGCCCGATCATTGAGAAGAAATACTCACTTGAGGAACTTGGCGCCGCGCAGGATCGTGTAGCTGAGAAACATACACGCGGCAAACTCGTAGTGGTTATGTAACTCTTGGGTTATTCATACGGGCGAGGTTTTGACATGTGGCCACAATGTTGTGGCTATGCACTCAAAGCCTCGCCTTTATGCGTGACCGTGACGATGCGGCACGCATGTTTGTGACGCTGGGAGTAGGCTAAAAGTATGAGAATTGGTATGCGTAAACCCAGTGTGAAACGAATGATTAAGGCCCGCACCACCGGTCGGGCAAAACGCGCCGTAAAAAGAGCTGTGATTCCTGGTTATGGCAGGCGCGGTATGGGGTTTGTGAAAAACCCGAAGCGAGCCGTAAAAGGAGCTATCTACCGCCGCACGACCTTCAGCGTGTGGGATTTGTTTAGGTAATGGAAGAGTTCCTCTCTTGCGGTAACGCTCAATTCGGGAGCACTTTAACTGCTCCCGAATGAAGAAAATGCTCCCGTTTTGTCATGTTGTGGTTGTAACGCCGGAATAAGAGCCTGAATATGCACCAGCATTCGCCTCACGCGGCTCTTCCTTTCGCGCCCAGAGCCGCCTCTTGCCTTATGCAGTGCTCACCTCTCCATCTTGCGCCGCCGCATAAAAACCTTCGGGATAACCCCCTAAAAATAACGGTTCTCGCGCGGTATACTAAGGATAAGCTAACCTCCTCGTCAAAGCTGAAAGGGGCCTTTTTCCTATGCTGAAAATCGAAGATGCCATCAGCGAGACCTTACTTATCCCCCTGTACATGAAGCACCTCGCCTCGCAACAGCCTGATCCAATCATCAAAGATGAGGCAGCTGGACGAGTCGTTTCGCAGTTAGACTACAATTTCTCTAAATTTGATAACGTCATTCACACCGTTGTCGGCACCGCGATTCGCTCAGATTACTTTGACCGACTGGCGGCCGATTTCATCAGGCGCCAACCTAACCCGGTGATCGTTAATGTTGGATGCGGTCTAGACAGCCGCCGGGAACGCATCGGCGAAATCGCGCAGAACGTGCCGTTTTACAGCCTAGACCTACCCGATGTGATGACTTTGCGTATAAAGTTGCTGCCCCCGCAAGGCAGTGAAGTTTTCCTGGGGACCTCAGCCTTCGACGCGGGTTGGATGGACGAGCTGAACGATCTGCAGCCGAACGCCCAATTTCTGTTCGTGATTGAAGGCATGATGATGTACTTTGACCGTTACATGGTGCGCGCTCTGTTCCGCGATCTTGCGCAGCGTTTTCACGGCAGTGAGATCGCTTTCGACGTCATAAACTCGTGGATGGCTTCGCACTCCGATCAGCACGAAGCACTTAAGCACTCCCGCGCGCGATTCGTTTTTGGATGCGACGACGATCATGAACCCGAGCGTTGGGCTCATAACCTGCATTTGGTGAGCGCTAAACGGCTGATGACAGACTTTCCGGCGTGGAAGAAGAGCGGGGCACTGTCTGCCATGATAACGCGGCGTTTACCATTCCTGAAGGAATCCTTCCGTATGCTCCACTACCGGATAGACTGACATTGCTTATTTTGAGCGCCAGCAGATTATTCCTCCCACACAAGCAGGAGCCAGCAAGTTACCCGTCGGGGCACTATTTCAAGCGCAGCAGGAAATAAACCGCATTCCGAAACTGGGTGAGGTAATAAGCCAGAACCCATTGCCTTTTAGCGCGTCTTACCCCGGCTGCGCATTTCTACTCTTGGTTATAGCTTCGCAGACCCCGCATGGTATACAGTCCAGATTGAACCTGCATATACGTATAGTTTACTCATCAAGTAATTTGTACTGTACAATGAGGGTTCATGTGCGATAACCACACATTATCGCTCGTGTGCAAAGTCTATGGGACTCTGCGCAGTTATATGACTCATCCAAACCGCAAGGAGGTATCTATGGGTCAGCTTATTGGGATGATTATTGCGGGTGCTATTATTGGCGCCCTTGCCCGCCTGTTCATGAAGGGTCAGCAGAATATTTCTATTCTTTGGACCATCATCTTGGGTGCTGTTGGCGCGTTTGTCGGAGGCTGGGTAGCTGGTCTGCTTGGTGTTGCTGAAACCGCCGGTATCGACTGGATCCGCTGGATTCTTTCGATTATCGCCGCAATGGTCGCTATCTCCATCTATCTGAGCGTCACACACAAGAAGTAGCTTCTTCCACATTCTGCAAAAGCGGATCCTCGAATGCTCTCGGGATCCGCTTTTATTGTGTACTAAGGGTGCGCTAGTTAAAGAAACAGACTAAACCACCTACTTATTTGGCCAGAGCACAGATTAGGATGCGTATCATCAATCATTCTCGAACCGACACCCCAGGTCTTGTGCCACATCGCGCAAACGTTTGTCACGAGTCCACAGAGTAGTTGCCGGGACTACCATAACCGAGGCTAAAAAGGTGCACATCAACAGCAGATAAACCGCGACCCCACAGCTTACGTTTCTCGATAAACCACCGCACTTCGAGATCATTAACTGTAGGAAGTTGTTTTAGCTCACTCAGGGCAGACAGGAACTCGTTCCGCTTTTTTAAAAGACCCAAGAGATAGTTCTGTAAGCACTAAATCATGACAGCAAATTTCATCACTCATCAGGAGCCCTGACAGTTCGGGCTCTGTACGATGCAGATGATCTATCCAAACATTAAGTATCAACTAAAATCATGACTGCATATTTCGATGCCGTGGAGCCGCTTGGACCTGGGGATCGGAGCCACCCAAAGCGGCAAGCAGATGCCCGTTTTCGACACGTACCAGAGTCTCCATAGCTTCGCGCACTAACGCTGAGCGCTCTTCGATGCCGGTAAGTTTAGCGGCTTTAACAACGATTTCTTCGTCAAGAGTAACGGTTATACGCATAATAACTTCCGCATCAATACTAGCATATAGGTGATGCGGATTATAATGCTACTTTACATACCTACCCCGTTGGCACCACAGCCTCAAAAACCATAATCGGTTGAGTGCCATTAAAAGGGGTGCGGCACCAATCACCCCATATGGCGTGTATTTCAAATCCTGCATTTTGCAGCTGATAGACTAATGTCTTTTTATCTCGAAAAGTTAGGATACTCTCTTGAACCACAGTCTCTCCAGAGTCCATGAAGTGATAGTTAGTGCGGTACAGAACCTGCCCATTATTATCAGGTGCAACCGCTTCTGACCATTCAGATATCAGTCCGTGCTGTGTAGAGCGAGTCGTAGTAGACGTAGTCCAACTTTCCCAGGCCCGACATGCTGGATTACGGCTCTCGAACGCTAGCATTCCACCTGAGTGCATTACACGACGTAGGTCATTCAAGGTCTTTTCCCACTGTGGGCTAGGGATGTGTTGCGCCACATTACCAGTCATCACTACCAAATCGAAGCCATGGTCGGGAGCATTTCGGCTATCCCCCATAATCCACCGGATTTTGGAAGCACCGGGGCGACTGCGTGCGTACTCTAACATTGATGCTGATGGGTCTACACCGATAACAGCACGCCCCGATTGAGCTAAAGTTACGGTGAGTATGCCGGTACCGCATCCTAGGTCAAGGATTCTTTGGGCATTACGCCGATGAGCTAGAGAACGGTAATAATCATGGTCCGCCCCATCAGGGTTGTCTTCATCATAGAAATCAACCATACGAGGGTCATAATCTTTTGCACTCATGGTTTCATATCGACTTGGCGCAGCATGTAAGGTACTAGAGCCTTGTGAAAAGGCCAGATACATGTCAAAAGCGGTGGGTAAATTCCTGTGCGTCCCAGCTAATAGGTATCTGCACATAGTGACCATCAGAAAAGTTCATATTGTTAAATCGCATGTTCAAGGCTCCTGGCACGCTCAGCAAAACTGCCTAACACAGGATAAATCGCGTTCCATATCCTGGCATAGTGCAGAATACAGATCAGGGCGCGTTTTCAGCATGACTGCTCGTGGCGGTGCATCTTGACCCTATTTACGTGAGGCCTTATGTTCCTTGCCCATATAGATACCGCCCTGTGCCAG
>ERZ773214.278-NODE-278-length-35243-cov-17.016540_pt1 | contig 35243 bp, 31 predicted proteins | sample MGYA00511238_ERZ773214 | MGnify/ENA primary metagenome ERZ773214 (study PRJEB29015, sample SAMEA2738157) | human oral metagenome | biome: human oral; feature: human-associated habitat; material: saliva | place: China | collected 2259 ... | reverse complement strand
GTTGGGCTGCAACCTTTTTGTTTGGGTGGGGGATTTTTATTCCGGACAGTAGTGCACGCAGGCGGGAATCCAATTTTGAATTGCAGCAATTTCTTTTCAAACAAAGATTTCTTGAGCTTGCCAATGAATTCCTGCCTGTGCGGGAAGGCAGACGGCAAGTGTCATATTAAAAGAAGATGATCAGCCCTATATCCGCTTAAAATATGAAAGGTCGTCTGAAAACCTGCTGCTTTGGTTTTCAGACGACCTTTCATCATTCAGACCTTATGAAAGTCCAAAAAATGCGCTGTTCGATCAGATACAGATGGCATTTGCCATATGATTTTCCTGCTTCGTACAAAGTATTTATTTACCGTCCCGTGTACCGCCGAAACCGATATCGAAGGCCGAATTTTTGAGTTTCCCTGCAATCGAGTCGGCATTCGGACCAAAGACGCCCAGTTCGTAATTACCTGCCGGAGCATATTCCGGATTATCAGGATTGCCCGACCTGGCAACATCGACATTGCTTCGTACACCCATGACTTCCTGTCCGTCCAGATTGATTTTTTCGAGCTTACCCTGTCTCAGCATGATGTCTCCAAAATCTAATTGAAGCGCAGAAATTTTCCCATGACCGGTGCGTTCGTCGAAATCTATGGTGTATTCCAAAGAACCGGGACTTGTGCCGTAGCCAATAGTACCTTCTACAGGATCGGTTCGTTCGTTAAAAGCATCGCCGTAATAAACCACCTTGCCCATTTTAGGCAAGGCTGACTCAAGTGTCGGGGTGCCGCTGATTTGGATATCTGTAACCTCTCCAGTGTAGCCGTTAGCTTGCGGCTTCGTTTGCGTAATGCCTGTAACTGTCGAGTAAGGCAGTTCGTATAGCCGCTTGGCACTTTTATCCGGCATGGTTGTCAACGTCAGCTTCGGCTCTTTGGGAGCGTTGCCTGCTGTCTGGTCTGTTGGCGGTTGGGTTGCAGGCGTTTGCGGTTTGGCGTTATTTGTTGCTTGGGTTGAGGGAGAGTCTCCACCGCTGCTGCCACAGGCGGCAAGTGCGACTGCGAGGATAGACAAAGAGAAAGCGCGTGATAGGTATGTCATGATATTTTCCCTAAGCTCGTTTATGGACAATGTAAAGGATAATGTAAAGATTTTCTTCGGGTGCGAAGATGTCCATTCTCTTATGTTTTTTATAATTTTTCAATAAGTTATTTTAGACTTTGGTTAGTTTTTTGATAGGGGTTAAGAGGGAGTTTTTCATTTGATTACATTGAAGCAGGGGGGAGGAAAAGCTTTTTGTATGCGTCAATTTATTTTTCAAATACCCAACTCAATGCTTGTGGATACCTCCTAGCTCTTTTCACGCAAAAAAGGTCGTCTGAAAACGTGCAGTTGCTTCAAACCGACACTGTTTCAGATGACCTTTTATTCATTATGGTTAAATTCTGCATAAATTATGATAAATCGGTATAATTGGGAAGCTGGTTATCCAATATATTTTTTCTTAATATAAAAATAAAATGAACCATAATAAACATCATGGGACAATCGCCCATTGGTTCGGGGAAATGAGTCGCGGCTCCATCATTTGCGACAAATCTTCGCAACGCATCTTTGCCAACCGCCAATCCCTCCACCCCGATTATCAAGAACCTGAAACCGGGCATCGTGTCAGCTTTCAAATTGAAACGGAAAACAACCGCGCCGTCGCAAGGGATGTCGAGCGCGTCAATCCGGGTTATAAAAACAATGACAGTGCGGTCATTACGCTGACCGACTGGGATTGTTCGAAGAATGGTGGTTATGGAATGGATGTTTCAAACGAAGGGCAGCCGGTGTTTGTGCTGGGACAGTTTCTTGCCGATCAAACCCGTACGCCTAGGGCGGGCGACCGTCTTGAAGGTACGCTGCGCCGTCATCCCAACGGGCAATGGCTGCTGGTCAATGCCGTTATCCGCAGTACGCCTGAATCCGAACCCGAACCTGAGTCGATACACGCTGCGCCCGCGAAAAAAGAAAATGTTCAAACCATACACTTTTTCCGTCCGGAGCACGGTCCTAAAGTTCAAGCCAAAATCGAGCAGCCGTTGGTTGCCGAAACCCGCTATCCCGCTCCGAAATCCGCCCAAAAGAATCTGCTGCCGCCTAATCAGGTCATGAGTGGTACGATTACCACATGGGACGATGCCAAAGGCTACGGCTTTATCCGTTTCGGCGACGAGTCTCAAAATATTTTCTTCCACATCAGCGCGTACCATTACAATACCTGTCGTCCGCAAACAGGTCAGCGCGTCAGTTTCTACTGCAACCGTCCGATAGAAGGCAACCGCCAGCAAGCCATCAAGGTGGTTCGGCTGGGCGATGAATCACACCTGTTTGACGAATTGCCACCCGACCACAACAGGCTCAACATCGATATGCAGGCTCTCCTTATCAACAGCGTTATCGCCGTCGTTTTCCTGACTGTTGTCGCCGTGCTTTCCAATAAGCTGTTTTTTATTTACGTTCTCATCAGTATTGCCGCCTTCATTCTCTATCAACAGGATAAGCAGACGGCGATTGAATCCGCGCGTAAAATCAGACGGAAAAACGAATACCAAAACCGTATCCCTGAAAACAAGCTGCACGCATTCAGCCTGCTGGGCGGTTGGCCTGGCGCATTGGTTGCGCGCGCCGCATTTCGACATAAAACCAAGAAAGTTCCTTTTGTTCAGATTTTCTGGCTGACAGTGGCAATAAATGTTGCCATTACCTATGCCCTGCTGATACATTACGCCGACAATCCTCTGACGAATTTTCTGAAAAACTAAACTGAAACAAAGGAATATCATGTCTTTTGCATTTTTCTTCCCCGGTCAGGGTTCGCAAAGCCTCAATATGATGGACGGCTTCGCAGGACAATCGGTCGTAAAAAATACCTTCGACGAAGCTTCTGCCGTATTGGGTCAAGATTTGTGGGTGATGATTAACGGTACGGATGCCGACCTTATCGGGCAAACCGTGAATACGCAGCCCATCATGTTGGCCGCAGGCGTTGCCGTTTACCGTGCCTATCTTGAAGCGGACGGCAAAACGCCTGCCGTCGTTGCCGGCCACAGCCTCGGCGAATACACCGCACTTGTTGCCGCCGGCGCATTGGATTTTGCGGATGCAGTCAAACTCGTCCGCCTGCGTGCCGAACTGATGCAGTCTGCCGTACCGCAGGGCGTAGGTGCGATGGCGGCGATCCTTGGCTTGGAAGACGAACAGGTTAAAGCCATTTGTGCAGAAGCCGCGCAAGGCGAAGTGGTCGAAGCCGTCAACTTCAATTCGCCCGGACAAGTCGTGATCGCGGGTAATGCCGCCGCCGTCGAGCGCGCCATGAACGCCGCTAAAGAAGCAGGAGCCAAACGCGCGCTGCCGCTGCCTGTATCCGTTCCTTCGCATTGCAGCCTGATGAAGCCTGCTGCAGAAAAGCTTGCCGAAGCGCTCAAAACCGTCGAAATCAAACAACCACAAATCCGCGTCATCCATAATGCCGATGTGGCTGCTTACAACGACGCGGATAAAATCAAAGACGCACTTGTCCGCCAGCTTTACAGCCCTGTACGTTGGACGGAAACCGTCAACGCGCTCGTTGCAGAAGGCATTACCGAATCCGCCGAATGCGGACCGGGCAAAGTGTTGGCAGGTTTGGCAAAACGCATCAACAAAGAAGCCGCGTGCAGCGCTTTGACCAATTCCGAACAAGTCGCTGCCTTTATCGAAGCGCATTAAACTTGCCGCCTTGTATGTTTCAGACGACCTTTCTTAATGAAAGGTCGTTTTTTTAATGCCTGTTAGTTGTGTTTGGATAGGGAGGGGAATAGTAACAGGGGGATGTTTTATAGTGGATTAACTTTAAACCAGTACGGCGTTGTCTCGCCTTAGCTCAAAGAGAACGATTCTCTAAGGTGCTGAAGCACCAAGTGAATCGGTTCCGTACTATCTGTACTGTCTGCGGCTTCGTCGCCTTGTCCTGATTTAAAGTTAATCCACTATACATTCTGGTTTACTATCCATTTATTTTGAACATTTAAGGTCGTCTGAAAAAACTTTACAGAAATAAAAATCGTTATTCATTTAAAAACAGCAATTTCGTCGCATCGGTAACTTCGTTGCGATATAATCATAGACTTTACCAATCCGACAGATTGATAAAATATTCAATCTGCATTATTCCGGAATACCGAGCCAATGATAGAAAAACTGACCTTCGGCCTGTTTACCCAAGAAGATTCGCGCAGCTTCATGCGCTTGATGGCTTATATCCGCCCTTATAAAACACGCATCATCTTTGCTTTAATTGCTATCTTCGGCGTTGCCGCCACCGAAAGCTACCTAGCCGCCTTCATTGCCCCGCTGGTCAACCAAGGCTTCGCCCCGCCTTCTGCGCCGCCCGAACTTAACACCGCAGGCGGCATCATCGCCACGCTGCAAAACTGGAAAGATCAATTTACCTACCTGATTTGGGGTACGCCCAATAAAGTCTGGGTTGTGCCGGTATTTTTTATCTTTTTGGTCATCATTCGAGGCATCAGCCGTTTTGTCAGTACCTATCTCTTGACTTGGGTTTCCGTCATGGCAATCAGCCATTTGCGCCGCGATATGTTCGCCAAGATGCTGCAACTTTCTTCCAAATTTCATCAGGAAACCCCGTCCGGCACGGTTTTGATGAACATGGTGCAAATGGCGGAACAATCCATCAGCAACGCCAGCAATGTATTTATCGTTTTAACCCGCGATACCATGATTGTCATCGGTTTGGTCTGCGTCCTGCTTTATTTGAACTGGCAGCTTAGCTTGGTTGTTGCCCTGATGTTCCCACTGCTGTCTTTGTTGTCCCGTTATTACCGTAATCGTCTGAAAGACATTATTGCGGGAGCGCAACTCAGTATCGGGACCATGAACAATGTCGTCAACGAAGTCCATCAAGGACATCGTGTAGTCAAACTCTTCGGCGGCCAACGTCAGGCTGCCGAACGCTTCACCGCTGTCAATGACACCATCGTCCGTCTCGGTAAAAAAATCACCCAAGCCACTGCCGCCCGTTCCCCGTTCAGCGAACTGATTGCGTCGTTTGCTTTGGCTATTGTCATCTTTATCGCCCTTTGGCAGAGCCAACAAGGACATACCACCATCGGCGAATTTATGGCGTTTATCGTTGCCATGCTGCAAATGCTCAGTCCGATTAAAAACTTGGCGAACATCAGCATCCCCATGCAGACCATGTTTATTGCTTCTGATGCCGTTTGCCAATTCCTCGATACCGAGCCTGAAAAAGATAACGGTACAAAAATCCTGACCAATGTCGAAGGTCGTCTGAAATTTGATAACGTCGATGTCCGCTACCACGCAGACGGTAAAAAAGCCTTGGACAGCTTTAATCTCGACATCCGCAAAGGCGAACGCGTAGCCCTGGTCGGCCGCTCGGGCAGCGGTAAATCTACTGCCGTCAACCTGCTTCCGCGTTTTGTCGAACCAAGCTCCGGAGCGGTTTATTTGGATGATGTGAATATCGAAGACATCAAACTCGACAACCTGCGCTCCCAATTTGCCCTTGTTTCCCAAGATGTCTTTTTGTTTGAAGGCACGCTTTTGGAAAACGTCCGTTACAGCCGTCCCGATGCCACTGAAGAAGAAGTATTGGCAGCCCTTAAAGCCGCGAATTTGCAAGATTTGGTTGAAAGCTCGCCGCATGGTTTGAACCAACAGATAGGTGCAAACGGCAACCAACTCTCCGGCGGTCAGCGTCAACGTGTCGCCATTGCCCGCGCCATTCTGAAAGATGCCCCTATCTTACTTTTGGACGAAGCCACCAGCGCGCTGGACAACGAATCCGAACGCCTCGTCCAACAAGCTCTCGAACGCTTGATGGAAAACCGTACCAGCATCATCGTCGCCCACCGCCTGACCACCGTCGAACAAGCCGACCGTATTATTGTTATGGACGACGGGCATATCGTTGAGCAAGGTTCACACGATCAATTGATGGCGCAAAACGGCTACTATGCCATGCTGCGCAATATGCCGAAGCAGATAGCAAGTTGATTTTCAGACGACCTGTCGGTCAGTTGAAGGACGATTTGCTTAAGAGGTCGTCTGAAAACACCGAGCAGCAAGACAAGGAAGGCTGCCGAACAGACAGAAAGGAACTATCCGCATGAATCATCAAGCCCAGTCCCCCGCCGTCTCCGTGATGATTCCTTACTACAACTGTAAGGAATACATCGTAGAAACCGTCCAGTCCGTCCTTAGCCAAAGCCATCAGAATTTTGAAATAATCATTGTTGACGACGGCTCTGACCCGGAACACGCCGATTATTTGAGGGAGTTTCTGGCGGACAAGCCCGCCATACGTTACGCCGTACAAAACAATCAAGGCGTTGCCGCCGCCCGAAACCATGCGGCGCGGCTGGCGGGAGGTAAATACTTCCTGTTTCTTGATTCAGACGACCTCATCCTGCCGGATTACATCGAAAAATGCGTCGCGGTTTTGGAAAACAATCCCGACTGTAAGCTGGTGTATCCGTTGGCAGAGTATTTTGATGCGCAAGAAGGCTTGTGGAATCTGCCGGATTATGACGGTTTGGAAAGTCTGTTGAAGGGGAATCGCATCCCTATCATTTCTATGCATCGTGCCGAGGATTTCGTTTCTTTGGGTGGGTTTGATGAAAACCTGGCAACACATGAAGACTGGGATCTTTGGATACGCCTCTTAAGCAACGGCGGAGAAGTCATCCGTATTCCGGAAGTGTTGTTCCGCTACCGTAAACGCCGTGACGGGTCATCACTGATTAACCGCTTGGAGCAAAATCCTGATTTAAACCGCGAAGACTGGCAAAAAGTCTACGAGAAAAACCGCGCACTGTTTATGCAACATCATTTGGGATATTCCGACTGTATTCAAAAAATATCCTTACTAGAACAACAAATCCAATCTTTATCCGAGCTAAACCTTCAATTGCGAGAAGACAATACCAAAATGCAAAATCAAAACCAAGAATTGCAGCATGTCATGGCAAAACTGCTGCAACAAACCGAATTGTCTGCTGAACAGACTGAATTCCTGCAAAAGCAAATTGAAATGTTGTTGCGCAACAGTACCGTAGAAGAGCAATTGGAAGAACAAGAAAAACAAATCAAACTGTTGAAAAAACAAATTAATACCTTGCAGCAGGAAAAGCAATCGTTGGAGCAAAACATTCATATATTGAATGAAAGCAGACAGTCGTCTGAAAACATCATCAACGAACTGCATAGCCACCGTACACAATTGGAACGGCATATTCATGAAGAAAGCCGGCGATTGGCAAAATACAAAGGCTTGTGGACGGTTAAGGCATTCAAACCGTTCGTTAAAACCGAACAAGCCATCAGCTCCGCCAACCGCTACCGTAAAGGCTTCCGTCTTTTGGTGCGCGAGAAGGGCAGTATCGGCAAGGCATATCAGTTTTTACGCCGCCATTACAAGCAGACCCATTCGATTAAAAGCGTGAAACAGCTTTTAAAAACAGTCGGTTCTTCGCCTGTTGCTGCACAGGAAGTTCTCGGCATTCAGGCAGACCCGATTCCGCAAACGTTTATCCAGCGACTGACCAAACATGCTGCCGACACGCTTGCACCCAAAGTTGCCATCATTGCCGAACTCAGTATTCCGCAATGCAAAAAATATCGCGTTATCCAAAAGCAGGAAATGCTTGAGGAGCTGGGTATTCCTTGTTCCGTGACTTCATGGACGGACAGCAATGAGGCTAAGAAACAGATTTCTTTGGCAAGTTTGGTGATTTTCTACCGCGTTCCCGGTTTTGACAGCGTAATGGATTTGATTGCGGAATGCCGTCGTCTGAATATCAAAACATTATGGGATGTCGATGATTTGATTTTTGACGAAGATGTCCTGAAAACCAGCAGCACCATCAATTCGCTTGAACCGGCAGAAAGAGAAGGCGTGATCAACGGCGCGAAACTTTACCGTCAAGCCATGTTGGCGTGCGACGAAGGCATCGCTTCGACTTCCGGACTGGCAAAAGCCATGAAGGAAGCAGGTTTGGAGACGGTTTATCTGGTTGAAAACGCGCTTGATGATGAAACGCTGGCAGCGGCAAACAGCATCGAGGGTCGTCTGAAAAAACAAGAAGACGGTCTGATTCGGATTATTTACGGTTCGGGCACCAAAACGCACAACATCGACTTTTTGGAAGCCGCTCCCGCGCTTGCCAACATATTGAAAGAAAATCCGAATGTCAGGTTCAGAATTATCGGCTATTTGGAGCTTCCCGAATATTTCGACGATGTTCAAAGCCAAATCGAGCGCATCCCGTTTTGCAACTATACGGAATACCTGACTTATTTGTCCGAATGCGACATCAGCATCGCGCCTTTGGAAAACTTCGTTTTCAACGATGCTAAGAGCAATATCAAATACCTTGAGGCATCGATTACCAAAGTGGCATCCGTATGTTCGCCAAGGGCGGCTTTTGCCGATGTGATTGTCAACGGCGAAAACGGCTTTCTGGCAGACAGCGAACAGCAATGGCATGAAGCGTTCGCTACCCTGATTCAAAATCCCGAACTGCGCGACAGTATGGCGCAGGCGGCATACCGTACGGTTACGGAAACATACAGCCCGCAAGCCATCGGTAGGAAGCAACTGGCGGCAGCCGTGCGTCCCGAAACATTCGGCAGCAAAAAGACAAAAATCTTGTCGTTTAACGTTTACTACCATCCGCAATCGTTCGGCGGGGCGACTATTGTTGCCGAGCAACTGAACAAACTGCTTGCCGATGAAGAAGCCTATGAAATATATGCGGTAACGACTTTGCCGATGAAGAGCTGGCTGCCGCCGTACAGCGTCATCCGTTACGAATACGGCAAAGTGACCGTTTTCGGCGTTGCCGTTCCTTCAGAAGATGCGGCCGCCCACGAAAACCCGCGTTTTGATGCAGCCGTCAAAGACATCATCGAACTCGTACAGCCCGACATCGCCCATATCCACTGCATTCAGAGTATGGGCGTCGGCATGGTCGATATTTGTCGGGAAGCTGGTGTCAAAACCCTCGTTACCCTGCATGACGCCTGGTGGATTTGTCCGAACCAGTTCATGCTTGACGAAAATGAAATCTTCCGCGAGCAATGGAATACCGAAGACGAACGGAGCAAAACCATAGCCCGTGCCTTGTCGAAAATCGATATGTTGCTTGCGCCCAGCAAATATTTTGCCGAGCTGCATGAAAGAACTCTGGGCAGGAACGTCCTCGTCAACAAAAACGGCGTTACCCGCCCCTTGGGTCAAATATCCAAACGGAAAAAAGACGTTATCCGCTTCGGCTATGTCGGCGGAAAAACCAAAATCAAAGGCGTTCATCTGATTTTGGACGCCTTCAGAAAACACCGTTTCCCCAACACCGAACTGGTTGTCGTGGACAATATGCTCAACGTCGGCGCGCGTTCGTTCTTTGACAGCGATTTCGACGGCGTGGAACGCTTCCGCATCGAACCTGCTTACAGCCAAGATACTATCGACTACTTCTTCTCGGAAATCGATGTTTTGTTGTTCCCGACCCAATGGAAAGAAAGTTTCGGGCTGACGGTCAGAGAGGCAGTGTTGCGTGATGTTTGGGTCATCGCTACTGACGCGGGCGGTGTGTCCGAAGACATTATCGACGGCGAAAACGGCACAGTCATTCCGTTTGACAGCGGCGTGGAAGAATTGAGCCGCGCCATTGCCGAAGTTTGCGAACGCTATCAAGCAATGGACGACGGCGCAGTCATTGAACTGCCGAAAAGTCATATTCGGACTTTTGCGGAACAAAAAGACGAATTGGCAGGCCTATTTCAAGAAATACTGTCGAACCAAGCAGATTGATGTTTTCAGACGACCCTTTCGATGGCAACAAAGGGTCGTCTGAAAATGGCAGTGAATGAACTTTGAACCCGTACGACGTTGTTTTGTCTAAACTAATTTTTACTGCATTGAAGTATCTGAGATTAACCGCATCACATCTTAATTATGAACAAAACCATCATACTGGTCGCCCCATATATGTACGGGCTGGATAAGTGCATAGAAAAAAATCTGCGCTTCCACGGCTTCAATGTTATCAATCTCTGTTACGATGACAGAGATTCATACTATCCGCACATAGGCTGCCGTATTCTCGGTTTGTATCATAAACTCATTAAAAAAGACGGCGATTATAAGAAAAAACTGAAATATTCCCGCTACCGCAAGCAGATAGCCGAAAAACTGGCTTCCTTGGAAGGCGGCAAAGCGGACTACGCCCTTTGCATCCGCGCCAATATTTATCCCAAAGAAATTATTTCTGCCATCCGCGAACACAGCAAAGTATGCGTCAACTACCAATGGGACGGTATCGACCGTTTCCCCGACATCATCGAATATCTGCCCTATTTTGACCGCTGCTGGGTGTTCAATAAAAACGATGTGGAGAAATACCCCCAACACCGTTTCAAAGCGACCACCAATTTCTATTTCGATTTTCCGATTGAGGGAAACGGAAAAACGGAAGGCCTTTATTTTTTAGGCGGCTACGAAGCAGGCAGGGAACATCAAACCTCCGTTTTTCTCGATGAAGCACGCAGACTGGGGCTACCTTTGGATTTCCACATTTACTGCAAAGACGACCGCGCAAGCAAAATTTTCGGCTACGACGGCATTACCTATTTGGACAGACAAAGCATCCTGAGTTTCGAGCAAAACCTGCAAAAGGTCAAAAACTGCCTGGCAGTCGTCGATTTTGTCCAATTTGAAAATTACGGCCTGTCTTTCCGCGTATTCGACGCCCTGTGTTTCGACAAAAAACTGATTACCAGCAATCAAGCAGTAACGGAATGCGACTTCTATCATCCCGACAACATCTTCATTTGGGACGGGGAAAGCCTTGATGGATTGGAAGATTTTTTCAGACGACCTTACCATCCCGTTTCCGAAGAAATAAAAAACAAATACGCCTTCGGCAACTGGGTCCGCCGAATCCTCGACATATCAGACGAAGCATAAATAGATACCATGACGACCGAACAAAAAACGATTATCCTGGGTATGCCCGCCGACAACCAAATCTACCGCGTCATCGAAGCCGCCCTGGAGTATCACGGCTTCAACGTCGTCAGCGTCGTCATGGACAACCTGAATTTCCGCTATCCTTCCCTTTCCAGTCGTCTGAAAGTCAAATTCAGACAACTGGTGCTGCGGGACAAAAACGCCAAAAAAGACTTTAAATCTGCCCAATTGATCCGAGACGTCGAAAACAAACTGGCAGCGCACGGCAAGGCGGATTACGCCCTGTTTATTCGCGGCGACATCTACTCGCCTGAGTTTCTGGATATGATTAAACGCCATACCCGTCCCGGCAATATGGTCAACTACCAATGGGACGGCATCGACCGTTTCCCCGCCATTTGGGATTGTGCCGACCGGTTTGACCGTATTTACGTTTTTGATCCCGACGATATGCGAAATCTGAAACATCCCTTCCTGCCGACCACCAACTTCTATTTCGACCACGACATCAACCTGCCTGAAAACCCGCCCAACGATTTCTATTTCATCGGCTGGCATATACCCGAACGCGCTCCGATTATTTCCGCGTTCGGCAAAGCGGCAGAAACGCTGGGCTGGAAGCTCGACTTCAATATCGGCTGTTTGAATACCAATGTAAAAAAACTCCGCCGTTTTTATCCTACCGAAAACATCAAAGTCTTCATCGGCATTAGAAGTTTCGCCGACAACCTCGAAGCTGCCAAACAGGCAAAAATCCTGATAGATTTCAAAACGCCCGTTCACAACGGCCTCTCGTTCCGCCCCTTCGAAGCCCTCGGCTACCGCAAAAAACTGATTACCACCAACGCCGAAATCAAAAAATACGATTTCTACCACCCCGACAACATCTTCGTTTGGGACGGTAAAAGTTTAGACGGCTTGGCAGAATTTGTCGCCAAACCCTATCGTGAGCTACCCCCCGAAATCTACCAAAAATACAGCTTCGACAACTGGTTGCGCTATATTCTGGACATACCGCCCCATCAAAAAATAACCCTGCCCGAATAAACGGAAAGGTCGTCTGAAATTTGTCGATATGGCAGATAAAATAGGCAATGCCTGCACTGTCATTCCTGTGCAGGCGGGAATCCAGAGATTTGAGATTACAGTAATCTCTAAACATCTCTGAAAGATTGAGGTCTGGATTCCCGCCTGCGCGGGAATGACAATACGGAGGCATCTTATTTTGTTTCAGACGACCTCAAAAATTAGATTCATCACACTATTTATGCTATAAGGTCGTCTGAAATTAACAGACTCCATTCCCCAAACAAGGAAGTAAACATGAGCACACAAGATTTAAGCGGCAAAATCGCATTGGTAACAGGCGCATCGCGCGGTATCGGCGCGGCGATTGCCGACACGCTGGCGGCGGCAGGTGCCAAAGTTATCGGTACGGCGACCAGCGAAAGCGGCGCGGCGGCGATTAGCGAGCGTCTGGCGCAATGGGGCGGCGAAGGCCGTGCATTGAATTCCGCCGAACCCGAAACCATCGAAAACCTGATTGCCGACATTGAAAAAGAGTTCGGCAAGCTGGATATTCTGGTCAACAACGCCGGCATCACCCGCGACAACCTCTTGATGCGTATGAAAGAAGAAGAGTGGGACGACATCATGCAGGTCAACCTCAAATCCGTGTTCCGCGCCTCCAAAGCCGTCTTGCGCGGCATGATGAAGCAACGCGCCGGACGCATCATCAACATCACATCCGTCGTCGGTGTGATGGGCAATGCCGGTCAGACCAACTATGCCGCGGCAAAAGCAGGCTTGATCGGTTTCTCCAAATCCATGGCGCGCGAAGTTGGCAGCCGCGGCATTACTGTCAACTGCGTCGCCCCCGGCTTTATCGATACCGACATGACCCGCGCGCTGCCTGAAGAAACCCGCAAAACCTTCGAAGCGCAAACTTCACTGGGCAAATTCGGCGAAGCGCAGGACATCGCAGATGCGGTATTGTTCCTCGCTTCCGACCAAGCGAAATACATCACCGGTCAAACGCTGCACGTCAACGGCGGCATGCTGATGCCTTGATTCGGCTTGGAAAATAAAGAAGGTCGTCTGAAAACGGATTTCAGACGACCTTTTGTTTTGCTTAGTCTGCTTGCAGCAGTTGCTTGTTGAGTTCTGCCTGTATCAGCAGGCCGTGGGCGAAGTTGCGGCTGTCGGCGAGGATGAGTTTGCCGCCGTAGCGTTTGGCGATGGCGTCGGCGATGGAGAGTCCGAGTCCGGTGCCTTGTTGTTCTGTGCCGAGTATGCGGTAGAACGCGTCGGTTACTCGGCTGCGTTCGGCGGCGGGGATGCCGGGGCCGTCGTCTTCCACCCAGATGGTGAGGGTGGTCGGGGTCTCGCTGAAACCTATGTCGATGCGGCCGCCTGCGGGGGTGTAGCGGATGGCGTTGTCGGTGAAGGTTTTGATGAGGGTGTAGATTTCGGTGTCGTCGGCTCGGATGCGCAGGTCGTTTTCGACGGCGACGCCGATGTCTTGCTGTTTGTTGAGGGCAAGGGGCATGAGTTCTTGCAGCACGCGGCGGAACTGGGCTTGCAGGCTGATGTCGGTCAGGTTGCGTTGGGTCTCGGAGCCTTGGGCGCGGGCGTGGGTCAGGAGCTGCTCGAGCAGGTGGCGGTTGCGCTGTATGCTTTGGAGGATGAGTCCGGTCTGTTCGCGGGCTTCGTCCGATTGGGGCAGCTTGGTGAGCCGTTCTGCCTGAAGGGAGAGGGCGGTCAGGGGGCTGCGCAGTTCGTGGGCGGCATCGGCGATGAAGCGTTGCTGGCGGCGGATGTTTTCGCCTGTGCGTTGCAGCAGTTGGTTGATGGCGGTAACGAAGCCTTGTATTTCGCTGGGCACGCCTTCTCCGTCCAGCGGCGAGAGGTCGTCTGAACGGCGTTGTCCGAGGGAGGCGGAAAGGGTTTTGACGGGACGCATGGCGCGGTAGGTAATCCATACGGTCAGCAGGATCATGAGGGGCAGGGCGATGAGCAGCGGGAGGACGCTTTGGTAGGCGGCGGTGGCTGCGAGGTCGTCGCGGTATTCGGTTTCTTGGAGTACGGCGATTTTGCCTTGTGGGGTTTGGTGGATGTAGGCGCGGTATTCGTCGTCATCATCGCCATCGTCGTCATCAACGCCGCCTTTGATGGTGTGGAATCCTTCGCCGAGTGTGTTGGACAGGGGGGCGGTGTCTTCTTGTCCGAATGTTTGGATGAGGATGTGGTTTTCGCTGCCTATTTGTGTGTAGTCGGTGGTTTTGGGGTTGATGTAGGCGGCGGTTTGGCGCAACAGGTCGTCCTGAAGCTCTTCGGCTTCATGGTAGGTTTGGTAATAGGAGAACGCGCCTGCGATGATGGACAAAGGCAGGAACATCAGTATCAGGGCGATGCTGATACGGACTTGCAGGGATTGTTTGAGGGTCTGGATAAAGTGATGCATGGTGTGTTTGGCGAGGCTGTTTTAGGAATTATGGCACGGGCGGGCATGGATGCGCGGTTTGAGGTTTCAGACGACCTCTTTTGCGACCAGCCAGCCTACGCCGCGTACGTTTTGGATGTGTTCTTTGCCGAGCTTTTTACGCAGGGCGTGGATGAGGAAATCGACTGCGTTACTCTCGACTTCTTCGCCCCAGCCGTAGATTTTGTCTTCAAGGTCGCTGCGGGAAAGGATGATGCCGGGGCGCATCATCAGGGCTTGGAGGACGGCAAATTCTTTGTTGCTCAGGAGGACGGGTTTGTCTTCTCCTTTGACTTCGACTTGGTAGGTGGCGGGGTTGAGGGTGAGCGCGCCGTTGGTCAGCAGGGTTTGGCTGTGCCCGCTGTGGCGGCGCAGGACGGCGCGCATACGGGCTTGCAGCTCCGCCATGTCGAAGGGTTTGACGATGTAGTCGTCGGCGCCGCCGTCCAGTCCGTTGAGGCGGCTGTGGAGGTCGTCGCGGGCGGTTACGATGAGGACGGGGGTTTTGCTGCCTTCGTGTCGGATTTGGGTGAGAACATCCAACCCGTCTTTGCCGGGCAGTCCGAGGTCGAGCAGCAGCAAGTCGTAGTTTTGCGCCTGAAGGGCGGTAGAAACTTGGCTGCCGTTTTTGACCCAATCGACGGCATAGCCGCTGTCTTTGAGGTTGGCGGCTACGGCTTGGGCAATCATGTTGTCGTCTTCTGCAAGCAATACGCGCATGGTGTTCTCCTTAATTAATGGGAGGATAGCAGGGGAAAATTAGGAAGGGTTTAGCGGGATGCCGTCCGAAAGGGGCGGCTGGTTTTCAGACGACCTTTTGTTGTTTTTTCGTACTTTATTGGGTTCCTTGGGCGTGGGTTCTGCTTAGTATAGTGGATTAACTTTAAATCAGGACAAGGCGAGGCAACGCCGTACTGGTTTAAAGGTAATCCAATATATGTTGGACATTTTTTTCTAAAGGAATACTGCACTTGAATGGTTTGCCAATCTTGCCAAAAGGTCGTCTGAAAACCCGATTCCGTTTTCAGACGACCTTTTGTCTTTACAGCAACACAATATCGTACTGTTCCTGCGTGTAAGCGGTTTCGACTGCCAGCGAAATCGGTTTGCCGATAAAGTCGATGAGCATCGCCAGCGATTGCGATTCTTCGTCGAGGAAGAGGTCGATGACGTTGGGCGCGGCGAGGATGCGGAAGGACTGCACGTCGTAACGGCGGGCTTCGCGGACGATTTCGCGCTGGATTTCGTAGCAGATGGTCTGCGGCGTTTTCAGACGACCCCTGCCTTGGCAGGACGGGCAGGGTTCGCAGAGGATTTGGCTGAGGTTTTCGCGCGAACGTTTGCGGGTCAGCTCGACCAAACCTAAGCTGGTGAAGCCGTTGAGGGTAACGCGGGTGCGGTCGAAGGCGAGGGCTTTGGCAAGCTCTTGCAACACGGCTTCGCGGTGGGCCTCCTGCGCCATGTCGATGAAGTCGATAATGATGATGCCGCCGAGGTTGCGCAGCCTTAATTCACGGGCAATGGTGTGGCAGGCTTCGAGGTTGGTGCGGAAGATGGTTTCGTCGAAGTTGCGCGCGCCGACGAAGCCGCCGGTGTTCACGTCTATCGTGGTCATGGCTTCGGTGGACTCGATAATTAGGTAGCTGCCGAAGTTGAGGTTGACGCGCGGTTGCAGGGCGCGGCTGATTTCCTGCTCGACGTTGTGGGTTTCAAACAACGGGCGTTCGCCTTTGAACAACTCTATCCTGCCCAATGCGCCGTGAACGTATTGCTCAGCGAAGCGGGTCATGCGGCGGTGGTTTTCGGTTGAATCGACCAGAATTTTTTGCGTGTCGAGGCTGAACATGTCGCGCAACACGCGCAGGCTCAAAGGCAAATCCTGATAAAGCAGGGTTTCCGGCGGCTGGATTTTTGCTTGTTCTTGAATGTGTTCCCACACTTTGGTCAGGTAGTGGATGTCGGACTGAAGCTGCTCGTCGGTGGCGTTTTCGGCGTTGGTGCGGATGATGTAGCCGTGGCACGCGTCTTCGGGCAGCAGGTTGGTCAGGCGTTCGCGCAGGCTGTTGCGCTCGGCATCGTCTTCGATGCGCTGGGAAATGCCGATGTGGTCTTCCTGCGGAAGGTGGACGAGGAAACGCCCCGCTAACGAAATTTGAGTGGAAAGGCGTGCGCCTTTGGTGTTGATCGGGTCTTTAATGACCTGTACCAAAACCGACTGCCCTTCGAACAACATATGCTCAATGCGCTGCGTTTCTTCGGGGTTGCGGCGTTGTTCGAGAACATCGACGATGTGCAAAAACGCGGCGCGTTCCAAGCCGATGTCGATGAACGCGCTCTGCATTCCCGGCAATACGCGGCGCACCACGCCCAGATAAATATTGCCGACCAGACTATGACCGCTGTTGCGCTCGATGTGCAGCTCGCAGATATTGTTTTCTTCCAACACCGCCACGCGCGTTTCCTGCGGCGTAATGTTGACGAGCACGGTTTCGGGCGGACGGACGGCGTCCTTCGGGATAGGGATTCCTGAAAGCATTGTTTTAGTTCCTGATTTTTAATAAGAAATATAGTAGATTAAATTTGAACCAGTCCGGTTTTGCTTTGCCCAAACCTGAAAAATGATCGGCTGATTGTGTTGTTGTTCTGACTCAAATTTAATCTACCATCCGCTTGCCGTCGGTTTTGTGGAAAATAAATGGCAAAATCGGTTCGGATTGCCGTTTATCATACTTTAAAAACGGCGTTTTGGCACATGGGCGGCAGACGGTCCTCACTCCCCGAAAACAAAGATTCAGGCAAAATAGCCGATTTCAAGTATTGTAAAATAAACCATATGCCCATATAGTGAACCCCGTTAGAACTTTAAAAAACAATCATGCAAACCGTTACGATGTACACAGGCGCGTTCTGCCCCTACTGCACCATGGCTAAAAAGCTGCTGCATTCGCTGGGCGTCGCCGAAATCAACGAAATCCGCGTCGACCGCAGCCCAGAAGCCTTTGCCGAAATGCAGCAGCTTTCAGGGCAGCGCAGCATTCCCCAAATTTTCATCGGCGATACCCACGTCGGCGGTTTCACCGATTTGTACGGCCTGCACCGCGAAGGCAGGCTGGATTCTTTATTAAACCCGTAACTTTAAACCCAACTAGGAAAACAAAATGAGCGAAGAATTGCAACCCGTATTCAGCATTGAGCGTCTGTTCGTCAAAGACCTGTCTTTGGAAGTGCCCAACGCCCCCCAAATCTTCTTGGAACAAGGCGAGCCTGAAGTCGATATGCGCGTTTCCACCAACAGCGAGAAGCTGGAAGAAGGCTACTACAACGTTGACGTAACCGTTACCGTAACCGCCAAGCTCAACGCCGAGCGTACCATGTTCCTCAACGAAGTGACCCAAAGCGGTATCTTCCGTCTGGAAAACATCCCTGAAGAAGACGTTCAACTGCTCTTAGGCGTAGCCTGTCCGAACATCCTCTTCCCTTACGCACGCGAAGCCATTTCCACCAGCGTAACCCGCGCCGGCTTCCCGCCCGTACTGCTCGCTCCGATCAACTTCGAAGCCATGTACCAGCAACAACAAGAAGGCAACGCATAATCCGCGTTCCCTGTTTGTCAAAAGGTCGTCTGAAAACTGAACTGCACCCCAAAAGTTGGACACATCCCCCCAACTCACAAGGTGCAGTTCAGTTTTCAGACGACCTTTTTTCTTTGTTCCGAACTACTTCACAATATCCGACAGCGGCCAGCGCGGTTTGACGTTGAATGCGCCGGCGGGCTGCCGCTCCTGCAACCTCATTGCACCGGCGAAGGCAATCATCGCGCCGTTGTCGGTGCAGTATTCCATGGGCGGGAAGCAGACTTTGATTTTTTCTTCCTTAGGCTTGGGTTTGCCTTTTTCAGACGGCTGTTTGACGCTCAGGCGGGAAAATTCGTCGCGCAGCTTCCAGTTCGCACCGACACCGCCCGCAACGACCAAAGTTCTGAAGCCGGTATCTAACAAGGCTTTTTGGGCTTTGGCGGCGAGGACGTCGATCACCGCATCTTGAAACGCGCGGCAGATGTCGTTGCGCGTTTGCTCGGGAATTTCTCCGCCGTTTTCGGCGCGGACTTTTTCGACGGCGGTCAGCACGGCGGTTTTCAAACCGGAGAAGCTCATCTGCAAATCGTGCGAATGGAGCATGGGGCGCGGGAACGAGAAGGCATCGGGGGTGCCCAGCTTCGCCAGTTCGGACAGCTTTGCGCCGCCGGGGTAGGGCAGTCCTAAGAGTTTGGCGGTTTTGTCGAACGCTTCGCCCGCCGCGTCGTCAACACTTTCGCCCATCAGCGTGTAGTCGCCGATACCGCGCACCGCCATAAACTGCGTATGCCCGCCCGAAACCAGCAGGGCGACGAACGGAAATTCGGGTTTGTCGTCCGCCAAAAGCGGGGAGAGCAAATGACCTTCGAGATGGTGGATGGGAATGACGGGTTTGTTCAAGGCAAACGCCAAGGCGTTGGCATAGCCCGAACCCGCCAGAAGCGCGCCGCCCAAACCCGGCCCTTGCGTGTAGGCGACGGCATCGATGTCGTCATAGGAAACGCCTGCTTCCTGCAAACAGCCTTGCGTCAGCGGCACGACGCGGCGGATGTGGTCGCGGCTGGCAAGTTCGGGAACAACGCCGCCGTATTCGGCGTGCATCGCCATTTGGGTGTGAAGATGGTGCGCCAACAGGCCGCGTTCGGTGTCGTAAAGCGCAACGCCCGTTTCGTCGCAGGATGATTCGATTCCGAGTACCAGCATGGTTTGAGGTCGTCTGAAAATAAGGATGCGGTATTTTAACGGATTTCGGGTGGACTTGGCTTGCCTGAGATTCGGGAATATGAAGTGGGAGAGGCTGTATCACATATATATATGATACGGAGTTGGATTTGCTATCAGGTATGCAGAGCATTTTTTATTGTTTGAGCTTTTGTTGTTCAAATTTAATTGTATTAGGTATATGGGCTGTACTGTTGAGTCGAAGAGTTGTCGGCAATTTTGATTTTTAAATTTGATTGATGGAAACATTATTGCTTATATTTTTATATTTTATGATTTTTAATGCTTTAAAATACAAAAAAAATATTTTTTTGAAATAAAATTGCTGAATAATTGGGAAAAGGCTTGTTTAAAACAAGTAAAGAAGGTAATCTATGCCTCGATTTATCTGAATTTGAAAGCAATAACAATGACCAAACAATACCCTACCGACGATATTAAGATTAGAGAAGTCAAAGAGCTGCTGCCACCGATTGCTCATTTGTACGAACTGCCGATTTCTGATGAAGCGGCGGGACTGGTACACCGCACACGTCATGAAATCGCCGATTTGGTTCACGGCAAGGACAACCGCCTGCTGGTGATTATCGGCCCGTGTTCTATCCACGACACTAGAGCCGCGTTGGAATACGCCGAGCGTTTGCTGGTGTTGCGCAAGAAATATGAAAAAGAATTGTTGATTGTGATGCGCGTGTATTTTGAAAAACCGCGCACGACGGTGGGTTGGAAAGGTCTGATTAACGACCCGCACTTGGACGGTACGTTCGACATCAACTATGGTCTGCGTCAGGCACGCAGCTTGCTGCTGACGCTGAACAATATGGGCATGCCCGCTTCGACGGAGTTCCTCGACATGATTACGCCGCAATATTACGCGGACTTGATTTCTTGGGGCGCGATTGGCGCACGGACGACGGAAAGTCAGGTACACCGCGAACTCGCCAGCGGCTTGTCTTGTCCGGTCGGTTTCAAAAACGGTACGGACGGCAATCTGAAAATCGCCATTGACGCGATTGGTGCGGCAAGTCATCCGCATCACTTCCTGTCTGTAACCAAAGCAGGGCATTCCGCCATTGTACATACCAGCGGCAATCCTGACTGCCACGTTATCCTGCGCGGCGGTAAAGAGCCAAATTACAGTAGCGAACACGTCAAATCGGCGGCGGAGCAATTAATAAAAGCAGGTTTGCCGCCCAGATTGATGGTCGATTTCAGCCACGCGAACAGCCGTAAAGATTACAGACGGCAGATGGAAGTTGCCCAAGATGTTGCCGCGCAACTGGAAAACGGCGAAGACAACATTATGGGCGTGATGGTGGAAAGCCATTTGGTCGAAGGCAGACAGGACAAGCCCGAAGTTTACGGGCAAAGCATTACCGATGCCTGTATCGGCTGGGACACTACCGAAGAAATGCTCGCGCTTTTGGCTGCGGCAAACCGTAAGCGGGTTGCGCCTTAAGCCGGTTTGAACGGCAAAAAAGAGGTCGTCTGAAAAGGCTGTGTGTGAACAAAAACAGACGGTTTCAGACGACCTTTTGTTTTTGTTTTGTATAAATTGTTTATTTACAATGGTTTCAGGGTGGCCTCCGGGTAAATTATCGTAGTTTAAACAGTCTTTACTTATCAGAAGACATATTAATGAAACCTTGTGAGATACTGCCTGCGTATTGTTTAACCCACTGATGGAGAATACAACATGAAAAAGGCTTTGACTAAAACCGTTACCTTGATTGCTATCGCTGCTTCTTTGAGCGCATGTGCAGGTATGAACCAAACCCAACGCAATACCGCTACTGGCGCAGTATTGGGTGGTGTAGCAGGTAACCTGATTGGCGGCGATACCGGATCTACTTTGGGGGGCGCAGCATTGGGTGGCGTTATCGGCAGCCAAGTTCATCACGGACATCGCTATCGTTAAGTAGTTCATTAATATCATTATGCAAACCGTTCCGATTGTTTCATTTGTCGGAACGGTTTTTGTTTGATGGAGTGGCCATGAGAAAAGGTCGTCTGAAACGAGGATTATCGTGTTTCAGACGACCTTTTAGTAATAAGAGGGATGGATGACTTATTGGCGGATGACTGCTTTGGCGATTTGATCCGCCATGCGTTTGCTTGCTCCTTGGTGCTTGCCGATAAACTCAAGGGCTTTTTGGGAGAAACGTTCTTTTTCCGATGGATTGGTAAGCCATAATGTGGTTTTTTCATACCATCTTTCAGCAGAACCAACCTGCTCTGCCGCCCCTGCATGGATGGCATCTTGGCATACAGCGGAGAAATTGTAGGTTGAACAGCCGAATAAGGTCGGTATGCCGCAGGAAATCGGTTCGATAACATTCTGACAGCCCGCATCCACAAGACTGCCGCCAACGAAGGCAATATCCGCAGCCAAATAATAGGCAAACAGTTCTCCCATGCTGTCTCCGATCCATATTTGCGTTTCTTTGTCGATAGGAAGGTTATCACTGCGATATTGCACACGGTAGCCCATATCTTCTGCAAGGGAAAAGGTCGTCTGAAAACGCTCGGGGTGTCGAGGGATAATCACCAGCAGTGCATCCCCTTTATAACGTTTCCATGCTTCAAGCAACATTTCAGCTTCGTCCTGACCTTTATAGAAACGGGTGCTGGCACACACGACGACAGGGCGGTTGCCGATCCGTTCTTTAAATGCGGCTGCAAGTGCTTTCATCCATTCGGGAAGCGATACATCGTATTTGGTATTGCCGCAGACATGGACATTGGAGGCACCAATCAAGTGCAGACGTTCTGCATCTTCGGCAGTTTGGGCAAAGCATCCGCTCAGGGTACGCATAGCAGGTTCAACCAAGCCGCGTATTTTCAAATATCCCCGTTGCGATTTTTCAGACAGGCGAGCGTTGGCAAGAAAAAGCGGAATCTGTTGTTTAGCACACATGTGCATCAGATTAGGCCAAATTTCTGTTTCCATCAAAATACCGAAACGAGGGGCATGGTCGTTTAAAAATTGCTCAACCCATTCTGGTTTGTCGTAGGGAATATAGCGGCATTGCGCATTGGGATATAGGGCTTGAGCAGTACACCTTCCGGTCGGTGTCATTTGAGTCAGTAATAAAGGGACATCTGGGAAATAGTTCTGTAATGCTTCGATGAGTGGCTGCGCTGCACGGGTCTCACCGACGGAAACGGCGTGAATCCAAATCGGATGGTGCACGGGATTGCTCATTTTTTTGCCGAATCTTTCATCCCAGTGTTCCAAATAGGATGTTGATTTTTCAGCTCTCTTTTTTAGATAACAGCGGATAAATAAAGGAGCGATATGCCAAAGTTGATTGTATAACCAACGTATCATAATAATATTCCAAGATGTGATGGGGCGTATAAAAAGGGTATCAGGAGGGGATTATAGACGATTCAATCTAAAACAGGACGGGATGAGTAGACCCAAAGCTCATGAGAATAGCTGAATAGAGGGGCTTGTGATTTTGAAATATTTGATTTTGGAGTTGGTGGAAATAGGTATTCTTGGATAAGATTGATGAATTTAGAAAAATCATCGTCTATGAGAATAGATGATTTTGTCTAAATACAACACTTTTTTAACATATTTCAGTTGTAGAAAGATGTGTGAAATTTGGGATGTAGAGGTAAGAGGTGGGAATTTGTGGATATATGTATGGAAATATTCTTATAGATAAAAATAGCCTAGAAAAACTTTATTGGTAAGTTTCTAGTTTATTTTAAATTTAAATTGCTTTTTATATAAAAATTAGACATAAAATTGCAAGTATTATATATATTTTCTATTAATTCCAGTTGTTAATATATTGTAAGTTATATATTCGCAACAAACAATACGGTTAATAATTAATAATATAGAGAACGTGTTAAGTCATGATAAAAAAAAATAATAAATGAGAAGACAGGTAGTCCAATATAATGTAGTCATGTATAGATTGATTGGATTGTAAATCGATCCATTATCTTGATTGTACTGATTTATTTGTTTTAGATGGATTGAATCGGTTACATTTTTTGTAAGGCATTGGATAAGTGGTATGTATATTAGATAAACGGCAAATATTTGTCAATCATAATATGCGAAACATATATTATCTTTGATTCAGTCTTTTCGATAACTATCATTATGTGTTTTTATCAGGGAGATAAAATATGAAACACAAAGCACACATGAATCGTTTTACCGCGCTCAATACGGCAATGTCCGTATCGTTTGCTGCTTTCGGTTTGTTTGCGGCATCTGCTGCTTCAGCTGAAAATTACATTAGTATCAGCAGTGATGCTGGTGTTCAACGTCCTAACTACAACAACGATGGTGCTACTGATCGTTTCGGTATGGCTATCGGTGTAAATACAAAGGCAACAGGTCATAGCGGTATTGCTATCGGTACCAGCACTACTTCTGCAGGTGAGTCTGCTACCGCTGTTGGTACTCTATCCAACGCGGATGGTGTTGCCGCTACCGCTTTTGGTCAAGGTGCGCAAGCAGTTGGTAATGTAACGACTGCTGCGGGTCAAAAAGCCCGTGCGACTGCCCAAGGTGCAACTGCTTTGGGTACTGGTGCTGTAGCTTCTGCAATGTACTCGACTGCTACAGGCGCAGCATCTTCTGCGTCAGGTCAGTCAAGTGTTGCTTATGGCTTGCAGTCTAAAGCTTCTGCTAATTCTGCAGTAGCTATTGGCTCTCGTGCGACAGCTTCTCATGCTGGTTCCGTTGCTTTGGGTGCAGGTTCTGAAACTGCTGAAGCAGTAGGTACTAATAGTGCAACTGTAAATGGTGTCTCTTATAGTGGCTTTGCAGGTACTAATCCTCGTTCTACCGTTAGTGTTGGCTATGCGGGTGGTGAGCGTACTATCACTAATGTTGCTGCTGGTCGTATTAGTACAACCAGTACTGATGCTATTAACGGTAGTCAATTGTATCAAGTTGCTGCACGTTCGCAAGGTAACTCTACTGCAATCACCAATTTACAAAATCAAGTTAATGGTATTGGTAACCGCCTGAATGATATGGACAAGGATTTGCGTGCAGGTATCGCCGGTGCGACTGCAATTGCCTTCTTGCAACGTCCGAATGAAGCAGGTAAGAGCATGGTTTCTGCTGCGGTAGGTGGTTATCGCAATGAACAGGCTATTGCAGTGGGTTATGCTCATAACTCAGATAACAACAAATGGTCTGTTAAAACCGGTGTCAGTGTTAATACACGCAAAGACGTAAACTGGGGTGGTAGCGTAGGCTATCAATGGTAAGGCCTGAAGGGGTTGGTCGGCTCAGACGACCCCAGTTGAAGAATGATATCGATATAAAGGAAAAAACATGAAATTATCAATCATTTTGCCAGTTATCGCGGCATTGACGTTGGCTGCTTGTGGTAATTTAAGCAAAGTCAGCAAAGAAGGTACTACTGATAACCCTGTATGGCCTGATGCTGCTAAAACTACCTTCCGTCATGATGGTACTCAGCATGGTACTTGGCCGAATTGGGATAACGTCCGTCAAATTGAAGCGGGTATGAATAAAGACCAAATTTACGAATTGATCGGTCGTCCTCATTTCCAAGAAGGCTTGTATGGTGTTCGTGAGTGGGATTATTTGTTCAATTACCGTGAAAACGGTGAGCATAAAACTTGTCAATACAAGATTTTGTTTGACAAAGACAAAAATGCCCAATCATTCTTCTGGTTGCCAGAAGGTTGCGGTCCTAAAAAGTCTGCTCCTGAAGTAGTTCGTGAAGTGATTATTCGCGAGGTAGCTCCAGCTCCTGCTGCGCGTATCCGCCAGTAACTAGTAATAGTTTAATTTTATAAATTAAAACCGAGTTTTGTGATTTTGCAAAACTCGGTTTTGTTATTTTTACCGTTTAAATAGTAGTGTAATGGGATTCTGCACGGACAGTGGTTGTTTTATAATAATCCCTTGGAATTTGGTAAGGGGAGTTTGTGTCATATTTTTCACAATGAAAAGCAAAGTTGAATGATATTAGAACGTCCTGATATGTTTTGGGCATAATGGATGATAAAATAAGCATACTCTTTGCAAAAAAAGAGAAAATAAGAAACGGATAGCAAACAATGAGTATTGGATTATTACGAGTTTTGGTTCAAAGCCAAGCCATCAACAACACCCAGGCAGAACATTACAATAACATATTGAAAACGGGGCAGGAAATCTTGCCTATGCTTTTTGCGGATAAGATTATAAGCCCAAGGTCTTTGGGCGAGTTGGTTGCGCGAGTTTTTAGTTATCCGCTATTGGATTTGCATTATTATCCACGTAACAATATTGTTATGGATATCTTAACTGAGGAGCAAATGGTTCAAAATCGTTGTGTTCCGATTTTTCGTCGCGGTCGAAAGGTATATTTAGCGGTTTCAGATCCTACTCAAATCCAAAGTTTTCAAAAAATAGCTTTTGCTTCGGGAGTGACGGTTGATTTAGTAGTCGTCCCGGATGATCAGTTGAGTTCTTTGCTTGAGTGGTTGGGGCAACGTTCTACCACCATCTTAAAAGAAATTAGTGAAGAACAAGAAGCTGCTCAGCCCTCTCAGGCGCTTTATATTGATAATGAAGAGGCTGAAGATGGACCTATTCCACGTTTTATTCACAAGACCTTATCAGATGCACTAAACGCAGGCGCATCTGATATACATTTTGAATTTTACGAACAGATGGCTCGTGTCCGTTTTCGCGTAGACGGACAGCTAAGAGAAGTGGTTCAACCGCCTGTTGCAGTACGCGGACAGCTGGCTTCACGCATCAAAGTAATGGCGCGTTTGGATATTTCTGAAAAACGTGTACCACAAGATGGTCGCATTCAGATTGCTTTCCATAAACATGGTCGCCCCATCGATTTCCGCGTGAGTACGCTACCCACCCTTTTTGGTGAAAAAGTAGTAATGCGTATTCTGAATTCTGATGCGGCAACTTTAAATATTGACCAGTTGGGATTCGAGCCTTTCCAAAAAGAAATGCTGCTTGAGGCTATTCATCGGCCTTATGGCATGGTCTTGGTAACAGGTCCGACAGGTTCAGGTAAAACCGTATCGCTTTATACCTGTCTGAATATTTTAAATACAGAAGACGTCAACATTTCCACTGCAGAAGACCCAGCAGAGATTAATTTACCAGGCATCAACCAAGTCAACGTCAATGATAAACAAGGTTTGACTTTTGCTGCAGCATTGAAATCTTTCTTACGGCAAGACCCCGACATCATCATGGTAGGTGAGATTCGTGATTTGGAAACTGCGGATATTGCCATCAAAGCGGCACAAACCGGACATATGGTGTTTTCGACGTTGCACACTAATAACGCACCTGCAACACTATCTCGTATGTTGAACATGGGAGTTGCTCCATTCAATATTGCCAGTTCCGTCAGCTTAATTATGGCACAACGACTATTGCGTCGTTTGTGTTCGAGCTGTAAGCGTGAAGTTGAGCGCCCCCCTGTTCCCGCATTGAAAAAAGCAGGATTTACAGATGAAGATTTAGCAAAGGATTGGAAACTCTACCGTCCTGTCGGCTGCGACAGTTGTCGTGGTAAAGGCTTTAAAGGCCGTGTCGGCGTCTACGAAGTCATGCCGATTACTGAGGAAATGCAGCGTGTCATTATGAATAATGGTACGGAAGTTGATATTATGAATATGGCTTATAAAGAAGGTATGGTCGATTTGCGCCGTGCAGGTTTGTTAAAAGCTATGCAAGGTTTGACTTCATTAGAAGAAGTTATTGCTCACACTAACGATTAAACCATTGAATCGAAGAAATACGGGGACTTTTGTTTTCTTCATTCTTAAACATTAAACCAAGGGGTAACAAAATGGCTCAAGCAGAGCAAAAAAAAGGCTTATTCGCTCAAAAAAACAAAGGCAAACGTTTTACGTTTGAAGGTAAAAATACCAATACCGATCAATTAGTCCGAGGCGAAGTAGTTGCTAAAGACGAAGAGGAAGCACGCAAAAAACTCCAACGTCGCGGAATACGACCTTTACGTATCAGTAAAGTAAAGGCAACTAAAAAGCGTCGTATTACTCAGGAAGACATCACTGTCTTTACCCGTCAACTCGCCACCATGATGAAAGCAGGTCTGCCTTTAATGCAGGCTTTTGAAATTGTCGCACGCGGACACTCCAACCCATCCATGACTGAAATGTTGATGCAAGTCCGTGCAGATGTGGAACAAGGTAGTGCATTAGGTAAATCATTTGCCAAATACCCAAAATATTTCGACCGTTTTTATTGCAATCTGATTGCAGCCGGTGAGGCTGGCGGTGTTTTGGAAAGCCTATTGGATAAACTTGCTGTCTATAAAGAGAAAACTCAAGCCATTAAGAAAAAAGTAAAAACCGCACTGACGTATCCGATTTCCATTGTAGTTGTTGCAATAGCATTGATCTTCGTGATGATGCGTTGGGTACTGCCCGAATTTGGTAAAGTTTATGCTGGGATGGGTGCTGAATTGCCTGGTTTAACCCAAATTGTTATGGATATTTCCAAAATATTCGTGGAATATGGGTGGCTGATGATTGTTATGGTTATTGCCTTTTGTTTTGGTGTTTATAAACTACATGAAAAATCACCAAGCTTCCAGAAACGTATAGATGCAATGGTTTTACGTTTACCAATTTTTGGTCAAATTGTCCGTAAAGCAACTATTGCTCGCTGGGCTCGTACCACTTCTACCTTGTTTGCAGCAGGTGTCCCTTTGGTAGAAGTTTTAGATTCAGTCGCCGGAGCAGCCGGTAATATCCTTTATGAGGAAGCAACACAGGACATTCGTGCAAAAGTTACTCAGGGTCTTTCTTTAACTTCAAGTATGCAAAGTACGGATATGTTCCCCAATATGGTTATTCAAATGGCTGCTATTGGTGAAGAATCCGGCTCCCTCGATGATATGTTAAATAAGGCTGCTGAATTTTACGAAGATGAAGTTGATAACTCTGTAGCACAATTATCCTCACTGATGGAGCCCATCATTATGGTAGTTTTAGGCTCCATCATCGGAACATTGTTGGTAGCAATGTATCTGCCGCTGTTTAACCTCGGCAACGTAGTAGGTTAATATGTTTGAATCTTTGGATACATTAGCGCCATTTGCTATCCCATTATCTGTCGTAGTCGGTTTATTAATCGGAAGTTTTCTGAATGTCGTCATTTACCGCGTTCCTGTCATGATGGAACGCGGCTGGACTCAGTTTGCGAAAGAGCATTTGCAACTTGAATTAACCGAGGAAGAGCAGCAACCGTTCAATTTGATGAAACCGGATTCACGCTGCCCTAAGTGTCATGCTCCGGTAAAGGCTTGGCAAAATATTCCGATTGTCAGTTATCTGATGCTTGGAGGTAAATGTGGTTCGTGTAAAACGCCCATCAGCATCCGTTATCCCTTAATCGAATTATTGACCGGTATATTGTTTGGCGTAGTGGTGTGGCAATATGGCTGGACCATGGCTGCATTCGGTGGTTTGATATTGACTGCAATATTGATTGCATTGACCTTTATCGATGCGGATACTCAATATTTACCTGACAGTCTGACCCTGCCTTTGATATGGTTAGGTTTGCTGTTTAATTTGAACGGCACATTCGTACCATTGAAATCCGCCGTTTTAGGTGCAGTTTTCGGTTACATGAGCTTGTGGTTGTTGTGTTTCATCTATAAGCTTTTGACTGGAAAAATCGGTATGGGTAACGGCGATTTTAAATTGCTGGCTGCTCTAGGTGCATGGCTTGGGGTGGGCATTTTACCTGTATTGGTTTTTATGGCAGCATTAATTGGTCTGGTTGGGGCGATTATCGGACGGATTGCCAAAGGACAATATTTTGCTTTCGGTCCGAGTTTGGCCATTGCCGGCTGGATTATTTTGGTAGTTAACGAGCCGGTACATCGTGCCGTCATTTGGTGGCTGACCAAATCAGGGTTTTAATATGACTTTATGGATAGGTTTGACGGGCGGTATTGGCAGCGGGAAATCTCAAGCAGCAAAAATATTTTCTGATTTGGGAGTCCCGCACATTGATGCCGACGCCCTAAGTCGAAACCTGACGGCGGATAACGGTATAGCATTACCGGCTATCCGCCGTCTTTTTGGCGACAAGGTTTTTCATACTCAAAACAGTCTGAACCGTGCTGCTTTGAGAGATATTGTTTTCAGACGACCTCAAGCCAAAAAAGAATTGGAAGAGGTATTACTGCCTTTGATTTTAAATGAAATCAAATTAGCAAAGACCTGTTATCCCGATGCGGCATACGGCATCATCGATGTACCCTTGCTGATTGAAAATCCGGATTTTTTGGCAGTTGTTGATAGAGTATTGGTGATTGACGTTTCTGAAGCAACCCAAATTCTTCGCGTTCAGCAAAGAAGCGGTTTGGACACAGAAGAGATCAAGCGCATTATGAACACACAAGCCAAACGCCAAACGCGGCTGATCTATGCAGATGATGTTTTAGAAAATGAAGGGACTTTATCTGAATTGACCAAGAAAATTCAGGGCTTGCATAGGTTTTATCTGGGATATGCCGGCAACTCAAAATTTGGTACATCATTGCCTTAACTTGAAATATCCCGATCAACAGACAAAGCATATTGGAAATCCAACAATCAAAAGGTCGTCTGAAACTGTGTTTGGTTTTTCAGACGACCTACTTGACAGAAAACAGATAATTCAATTTTAAGAACTCGGAAGCCAATACGGCGAAAAGTTTAAACAATGGAAAATGGATACCCAAATAATCGACCTTCCTTAGAAAAAAGAATTTTTTATCTGGAGCATTCAGGGCAGTATCTGATGATTTGCGCCCTATCAGATTACTCCCACAATAAACATACTGTCGTTATGGCAAATTTTCTCTATCCAAATGGAACAATGGATTGGAGAAATTTAGATGATTTATTCAATGAGTTGGTTTTAGAGGAATTACAGTCTTCATTTATGGATTGGTATCCAACTATTGAAGAGGCAATTAGCCATCATTTAGAAGGCTTTTCGTAACAAGCATAAAATAAAGAATGATTTGGAAGGAATAAATAATGACTGAAGTAACGACTGTGAAATGTCCGACCTGTCAAAAGCCGGTGATATGGAATGAAGAGAGTAAATACCGACCTTTTTGCAGTCAACGCTGCCGATTGATTGACTTAGGCGAATGGGCGCAAGAGAAATATACGGTTGAAGCGGAAGAAGATGATACTTTATCCGATTCAATCGTCGGAGGCTTACAATAAGCTGTATTTAATACGTTTTTGTGAGGCTATGAAGCCCCTTTTTTCTCCTTGGTAGGCATTTGTTTGGTAGGATGCCATTATGGTAATGGCTGTCCAAGCTTATGTTTCAGACCAATGTCGGGCATTTTTCATGTCTTGTTCGATTTGTACTTTTAATTCGGCGATACTGTCGAATTTTTTTTCGTCGCGTAATTTGTGTAGAAAACGGACGTTCAGGCGTTGTCCATAAATGTTTTCATTGAAATCAAACAGATGGACTTCAAGTTTTTGGACGCGGTTGTTGCTGACGGTAGGATTGAATCCGAAACTTGCCACGCCGCGTTTTGTGCCGAAAGTGCCGTCTACTTCAACGACAAATACCCCGCTTAAGGCGTAATGGTGGGGAGGCAGTTGGATGTTGGCGGTGGGAGCGTTGATGGTGCGACCTAGTTTTTTACCGTGTTTGACTTTGCCGCTTAAGGTGTAATCGTGTCCCAGCAGTTTTTTGGCATAGTCTAATCGACCTTCGGAAAGCGCATTGCGTACGGCGGTACTGCTGGTACGGATGTCTTCTACGATAACAGATGGGGTGCGATCGGTTTGAATATCAGGTTGTGTGGCCAAAAGTTCGAAATCACCACGGCGACCTGCTCCGAAACGGAAGTCATCTCCAATCAGCAGATAACGCGTATTCAACGTCTTGCGTAAAAGCAGGTTGATAAAGTCTTGGGCATCCATATCGGCAAATGTTTGGTTAAACCGCAGCACCCAAACTGCATCGACACAGCCGGTTTGTTCAAGCAAATTTAGTTTGGTGCGCAGAGGGCTGATACGGTAGGGCTGTTTTTTACCGGTTTGACGGGCAAAAAATTCTTTGGGTTGTGGTTCGAAGATAACGACGACGACAGGAAGCCCCCGTGCATCGGCTTCTTGCTTGAGTTTTTGGAGAATGTGTTTGTGTCCGAGGTGCACGCCGTCGAAATTGCCGATGGTAACGGCACTTCCCTGAGGGAAGTCGGGCGTGCGATGCTGACCGAGCCAGATTTTCATGAGTTATTTATGCGGTTCGTAAACGGACGGGTATTGTAAACGTTCTTGGTGTTTATATAAACCACAGGTCGTCTGAATATGTTTTCAGACGACCTGTATCGTCGTTACCACCAAAACGGCGGACGGTAAAAAGGGTAACCCCAAGGGTCGTAATAGTTGTAATAATAGCGTGCTTCTTGGAGCTGCTGCTGGGAGATGTAGTTTTGCCATGCCATTTTGTAGCAGGCTTGGAACATGGGGTCGGAAACTTTATCTATATATTTCAGGCGGAAGGATTTTTGCTGTTCTGTCGTTTGCACGGAGCGGTTGTCTGTCAGCTCAAATTGTTTTTGTATCAATCGGGCGGTTTCGGGGTCGCACTGGGCGGCCAAGTGGATTTGCAGGTTTTGTTCTTCCTGTTTCTGAGCCTGTGCGCGTGCGGCGAGTTGCTCCGGCGTGGCGGCGCAGGCAGTCAGGAATGCAAGGGTGAAGAGCGATAAAAAGCGTAATGGGTTCATGATGTTGCCCCTTTGAGGTGATAATAACCAATGTACGCTGACGGCTGGTCGAGTGCAAGGGGTAAATAGGTAAAGGTCGTCTGAAAACGGATTTCAGACGACCTTCTTTATTTTGCTGCTCGGATGAAAAGGCTTGAATAAACAGTTTAACCTTTGTTCAATATCTGTTTGTTTTCGCCTTCGCGCCGCAGTTCTTTGGGGAGGACGAAGACGATGCTTTCTTCTGCGCCTTCGCCTTCGCGTATGGTTTCGTGTCCCCATTGCTGTATGGTTTGCAGGACTTCTCTGACTAAAACTTCGGGGGCGGACGCGCCGGCGGTTACGCCGACTTTGTGTTTGCCTTCGAACCATTCGCGTTGCAGGTAGCCTGCGTTGTCGACCATATAGGCATCGACGCCGCGTTGGGCGGCAACTTCGCGCAGGCGGTTGCTGTTGGAAGAGTTGGGCGAGCCGACGACGATCACGATGTCGCATTCTTCCGCCAATTCTTTAACGGCTGTTTGGCGGTTGGTTGTGGCGTAGCAGATGTCTTCTTTATGCGGGTTGCGGATGTTGGGGAAACGGGCGTTCAGGGCGGCGATGATGTCTTTGGTTTCATCGACGGAGAGGGTGGTTTGGCTGACGTAGGCGAGTTTGTCAGGGTTTTTGACTTGCAGTCCGGCGACGTCTTCAACAGTTTCGACCAGCAGCATTCTGCCGGGCGGAAGCTGTCCCATGGTGCCTTCGACTTCGACGTGGCCTTTGTGTCCGATCATGATGATTTCGCAGTCTTGCGCATCGAGGCGGGCGACTTCTTTGTGGACTTTGGTCACGAGCGGGCAGGTGGCATCGAATACGCGGAACCCGCGTTCGGCGGCTTCCTGCTGTACGGCTTTGGAGACGCCGTGTGCCGAGTAAATCAGGATAGCGTCTTTGGGTACGTCGGCGAGGTCTTCGATGAATACCGCGCCTTTTTCGCGCAGGTTGTCCACGACGAATTTGTTGTGGACGACTTCGTGGCGGACGTAAACCGGTGCGCCGAATTCTTCCAGTGCGCGCTCGACGATGCTGATGGCGCGGTCAACGCCGGCGCAGAAGCCGCGCGGGTTGGCAAGGATGATGGTTTTTTGGGTCATGTGTATGGTCCGGATTTCAGACGACCTTAAGGGTTGTCGGTTGTTGGTTCGTCAGTCGGTTTGGGGTCTTTTTTGTGGAACAGTCCGTCCAAAACCAATAAAACGGCACCGACGCAGATAAAGCTGTCGGCAACATTAAATGCAGGATAATACCAATCCTTCCAGTAAAATAGTAAGAAATCAACCACATGGCCGTGAATCAGTCGGTCGATGACGTTACCGAGCGCGCCGCCGATAATCATGGCTGCACCGATTTTGCCGGAAAGGCGGAACTCGTCGCGCAGGATAGCGCGGGCGAGATAGGCGCTGATGACGAGTGCCAGCCCTAAGAAAAAAAATTTCTGCCAGCCGCCTTGATCGGCAAGAAAGCTGAACGCTGCGCCCGGGTTGTAGGCAAGGGTCAGGTCGAAGAAGGAGGGGATGATATTGAGGCGCTCGCCTTCTTGGAAGTGGGCGAGGATTTCCCATTTGGTCAGTTGGTCAAGCGCGATGCCGACCAGCGCAATCAGCAGGTAGGCGGTTTTTTTGGAAAGGGAGGAAGACATTTGGTTGAAGCTGCCTGAATAAAAACAAAGCGGCTATTTTACCCGAAAGCGCAAAAGCCGTGTTTCAAAAGGTCGTCTGAAAACCTTTTATTACAGGGCAAGACGCAGGGTTTTGCAGGGTTATCGCAAAACCGCGTAAACGCTGCGTGCAAAAACATCGTCATACGTAAAACAAAGTTTATTTGCTTGATAGGGGTTTGCCTTGCCGATAACATGGCGGCGTTTTTATATGCCTTCCCCGAAAGGATACAGTATGGCTAAAACAAAATCTTTATTGGCAACCGGCATTTTGGCGCTTTTCTCCGCCACCGCCTTCGCCGCTCCGCTTCCTGCCGAAATTTACCTTCCCGCAGGCGCGCACACGGTCAAAGCCGACCGTCAGGGCAACGGCGAATTCGAATACGAAGCCGAGCTGCCCGCACGCGGCAACCCGATTCCGTCTTTGGCGAAAAGAGTCATCGCCCACGCGCGCAGTAAAGGTTTTCAAGTGGTCGAATCGGAAATCAGAAACGATGATGCCGATTTGAAATTTAAACGTGGTGCTCAAGAATTGGACGTCTCCATCGAAAACAAAGGACACGGCCGCATCGAATACAAAGCTGATTTGGACTTGGACAAACGCTAAATCGAGAAATACCGGAAAGGTCGTCTGAAAAGAGGTTTCAGACGACCTTTTTGTATGGGGGCTTTAATAATCTTTATGGTTTTTATAGTGGATTAACTTTAAACCAGTACGGCGTTGCCTCGCCTTGCCGTCGTACTATCTGTACTGTCTGCGGCTTCGTCGCCTTGTCCTGATTTAAAGTTAATCCACTATACAACCGAACCCGCTAAATCTGAGGTTTTACCCTCTCCCTAACCCTCTCCCACGGGGAGAGGGGACAGATTGCAGAAAATCCGATAATAGTTGATTTCAGCGCCATTATTCCCTCTCCCACGGGGAGAGGGAACAGATTGCAGAAAATCCGATAACGGTTGATTTTTAACGCCATTATTCCCTCTCCCCGTGGGAGAGGGTTAGGGAGAGGGCAAAACGTAAAAGCTCAAGAAACGTCGTCTGAAAAGATGGCAACAAAAAATACGCATTACCCAAACACCCAAAAGAAAAACATAAAAACAACCACACCCAAATACGTTTCAGACGACCTCCCCCTCCAAAACGGGCACACGTCGTCTGACTAAAACTTACCGGAAGATTTGCCATCAAGGAAAACGATACGGTGCACCCTGAGATTTTACCCTCTCCCTAGCCCTCTCCCGCGGGGAGAGGGGACAGATTGCAGAAAGTCCGATAATAGTTGATTTCAGCGCCATTATTCCCTCTCCCTGTGGGAGAGGGTTAGGGAGAGGGCAAAACGTAAAAGCTCAAGAAAACGTCGTCTGAAAAGATGGCAACACGAAACTCGTATTACCCAAAAGAAAAACATAAAAACAACCACACCCAAATACGTTTCAGACGACCTCTCCCACCAAAATCAGGCACACGTCGTCTGAAATCCGATTTCCCCAATACCTCAAA
>ERZ773214.276-NODE-276-length-35503-cov-18.108328_pt1 | contig 35503 bp, 17 predicted proteins | sample MGYA00511238_ERZ773214 | MGnify/ENA primary metagenome ERZ773214 (study PRJEB29015, sample SAMEA2738157) | human oral metagenome | biome: human oral; feature: human-associated habitat; material: saliva | place: China | collected 2259 ... | reverse complement strand
AGGCGCAGGATATGCGCCTGCAGCTGACGGATGAGGCTCGCGAACTGCTGGCCGATGTGGGCTTTGATCCGGTCCTCGGCGCGCGCCCGCTGCGTCGCGCGATCCAGCGTGAAATCGAGGATGCGTTGTCTGAGCGTATTCTGTTTGGTGAGCTGCAACCTGGTCAGGTTGTCACGGTGGGGGTCACTGGCGAGGGGAAGGAGCGAACCTTCACCTTCAACGGAGAGTGATTTACTCGCCAATTGTCGAGGGATGACAAACCCTGGTTTAGCGGAGAGCGGCCCGTCTCACAAGGATGGGCCGCTCTCTAGTTGTCAAGTAATCGTACCTCTGATAGATTCTCATTAACTATGGGGATTGTGCGAAAGCGTGCAACACTATTCGCGAGGCTGTATTCATCGATTGAGAGAGGGTCTATGAAGGCGCGAGCACGGCGAAACCTGACCAGCGTGAGACGACGCCTGCCGGCGGGCGTCCTCATGCTGGTTGTTGTCGCGCTGTGTATCGCAGGCGTGATCTACAAAGGTGCTGAAATCACTCAGGTGAACGTCAATGATGGCGGAATTTGGGTCACAAACAAGTCCAAGCAGATGGTCGGACACCTCGACTATGAGGCCCGCATCCTCGATGGTGCGCTGCGCACCGAGGCCACCAACTTCGACGTCGGTCAGGCAGCTGAAACCGTCACCGTCTCTGATTTGACCTCACTTACTGTTGCGCCGGTCAATGTTACTCAGGTGGCCCTTGAGTCCCCTACGTCGCTGCCGTCCGGATCAGTCGTCATGCAGGGCGGAGATGTTCTCGGGGTCTTTAATGCGACAAATGGCACACTGTGGACGACCTCGGCCACCTCTCCGAATCCGACCAGTCTTTCCGAAGGTGCGGCAGTCGCCTCGAACATGGGAGACAGTGCGTTTGTCACCGGCATGGATGGGACGGTGTACGCCCTGTCTGCATCCGGCACCTTAACAACTGTTAAGCGTCAGGGTGCCGTGGATCAAGCGAAGACCTCCATCATCGAGGGAATCCCCGCTGACGCCACGCTGTCCATGACGGTCGTCGGCGACCAGGTCGTCGCGCTTGACTCCACCACCAACACCCTTTTCCTGCCTGGCGGCAAGAAGCTCAACCTGAGCGCAGCAGGCGTCGAGGATGGAGGAGTCCTCCAGCAGGCGGGACCGAAGGCCGACTCTGTGCTCCTCGCCACGGCCTCGTCCCTCGTGACCATTCCCCTGAAGGGCGCCGCCCCCACGATCGTTCCCGCCGCCGAGGGCGCCCCCAGCGGCACCCCGGCCGCACCCGTACGCCACGAAGGGTGCTCCTACGGCGCATGGACCGGCTCGGGAGCATACGTGCGCTCATGCGACGACCCCGGCTCGAATAAGCAGATGATCATCGACACTCTCAGGAGTGCCAAAGAAATCGTCTTCCGCACCAACCGCAAAGCCATCGTCCTCAACGACGTCGCACAGGGCAGCGTGTGGCTGCCCGACTCGAACATGGTCCTCATGGACAACTGGGACGAGGTCGAAAAGCAGCTCGAGGAAAACGAGGAGGAAGACAAAGACAACCCCGAACTCACCAACGAGGTTGCCGACCCTGAAAAACGCGAGCAGAACACTCCGCCCGAGGCCGTGGACGACGAGTTCGGTATCCGCCCGGGCCGCTCCACGGTGCTACCCGTCCTCGACAACGACTCCGACCTTGACGGGGACGTGCTGACCGCATCCCCGACCTCCCAACCTGCCTGGGGAACCGTGACCGTTGCTCGCGCGGGCCGCGCCCTCCAAATCGCGGACGTGGGTGCGCAGCAGACGGGATCGACGTCTTTCTCCTACGAGGCCTCCGACGGCAAGGACTCCGCCACCGCGCATGTACAGGTGACGATCCACCCATACGGTGAAAACGAGGCACCCGTGCAGCTGCGCGCGTCCTCCGTCAAGATCGGCGCGGGCGCCCAGATCCAGTATCAGGCGCTGTCCGATTGGCGCGACCCAGACGGCGACCCAATCTATCTGAAAGACGCCCAGGCGCCAGAGGGACTGAACACATCCTTCACGGAGGACGGTAGCCTGACGATCACCGAGGAGGGCAGCGCGGCTGGCCCCAAGACCGTGGTCCTGACCGTCGCCGACGACCAGGGCGGCGAGACGCGCGGCGAACTCATCGTCGATGTTCAGGAGGCGGGCAACCTGCCCCCTACCGCCAACGGGGACCTCTATCAGGCTCACCCCGGCGAGACCATTACCCTCGATCCGCTCAGGAACGATACAGACCCCAACGGCGATCCGTTGAGCTTGGCCGCCGTCTCCGGTGCCCCCTCGGGCGCATCCATCATGCCTGACCTGGACCGCGGCACCATCGACTTCATGGCGGCGTCACCGGGTTCCTATTCTTTCGCCTACACAGTGTCCGACGGCATCGCCACGACGCTGGGTATCGTGCGCGTCGAGGTCGCCGAGGCCGCTGCGCTGCCGCCCGTTGCCGAGAACGACACGGCTGTCTTGCCGCAGGGAGGGTCGGTGCTGGTCGCGCCTCTCGCTAACGACTACGACCCTTCCGGCGGTGTCCTGGCGATCACCTCAGTCGATTCTTCTGCCGTCCCTGGCCTAGAGGTGGCTCTCATCGACCGCCACCTGCTGCGCGTGACCGCGCCTTCCGGCCTGGATGCAACAGCGTCGTTCTCCTACACGATCTCCAACGGTCAGGGCAGCGCGAGCGCCACGGTGACCGTTATCCCCGGCGCTACCGACCGCTCTGACTTGCCGCCGGTCCTGAAGCCTGACAGGGGCAAGGTGCGCGTGGGTGACGTGGGCACGGTCTCTGTCCTGTCGAATGACCGTTCGCCTGCTGGCCTGAATCTGCAGGTCGAGTCGACTCTCGAATACGATCGCGATTCCGCTGTGGGCACGCCTTTCGTGACGGGGAACCAGGTGCGCCTCGAGGCCGGGGATACTCCCGGCACGATGGATGTGACGTATTCGGTCATCGACTCTGCGGGTAACCGTGCGTCCAGCACAGTGACGTTCGAGGTTTTGGCCGCTTCGGATACCAACCAGGCGCCCCGCCCGCGCGACATTACGGCGTGGGCGAGTGCCGGTCAGACCACGCGTATTCCGGTGACCCTGGACGGTATTGACCCGGACGGCGATTCGGTGAGCCTGCGCAGCGTGGATTCTTCACCGCAGAAGGGTTCGGCCACCGCGAAGGCAACGTGGATTGAGTACACGCCTAATGACAATGCGTCGGGCACTGACACCTTCACGTACACGGTTGAGGATCGTCAGGGGGCGCGCGCGTCGGCTCGCGTGCGCGTCGCTGTGACGCCGATTCCTGCGCTGAATCAGAATCCGGTGGCCGTGCCCGACACGGTTCTCACTCGCCCCGACCGTATGGTGACCGTCAATGTCCTTGCGAATGACCTCGATCCGGACGGCGACTCGCTGAGCCTGGATGATGGCGGCCTTCAGACGTCCACGCCTGGACTCGACCCGCAGGTCCGTTCCTCTTCGTCCATTCAGGTGCACACGCCCTCCCAGGCCGGCACCTACCTCGTGTCCTACACGGTCAGTGACGGGCGCGGCGGTTCCGCCCGCGGTACTTTGACGGTCTTCGTTCAGGATGACGCGCCGCTGAAGGCGCCGATTGCTCGCGACGACTTTGTCTCTTACGACGAGTTGCCCACCGACGGTTCAGCTGTGCGCGTGAACGTGCTGGAGAACGATGAGGACCCCGACGGCAGCATCGATGAGGTGAGCTTGACCACATCTGAGTCGGGTGTGAGCGTGTCCGGTTCTGACCTGCTCATCCCCGTAACCGATTCGACGCGACTGGTCGTCTACACGATCACCGACCGCGATGGACTGACTAATTCGGCGGTCGTGACGGTCCCCGGTCGCAACTCGACCGCGCCGTTCCTGAGTTCGGCGAACTTGCCGATCGAGATGGACGCGGGCACGTCGCGCACGATCAGCCTGTCGGACTACGTCGCCACCCGCGCGGGGCGCAGCCCCCGCCTCGTCGAGGGGTCCTCCCCGGTGCCTCAGGACGGCCTGGACTCGGTCGTCGCTGACTCCGACACGCAGCTGACCTTGAACGCGAACGCTGACTTTGGCGGCAACTCCGCGTTCCTCATTCAGGTCGCGGACGGCGACAGCAGTGACGCCGGCGCGCTGAGTGCCTCCCTGTCGCTGCCCGTGCGCATCAAGGCGACCAAGAACCAGCCGCCGACCTTCACTCCGACCGCGATCCGCGTTGAGGCCGGCGGCGAGGCCGTGACCCAGAACCTTGCGCTCGCGGTGCGTGACCCCGAGGGCGTGGATAGCTCCACGTTCACCTACACCATGGATTCCGCTCCGAACTCGATTCAGGCGTCCCTGTCGGGCACCACCCTGACCGTGTCGGCTGCTGAGGGAACCCCGAAAGGCTCGGCGGGGTCGATCGCGGTGAGCGTCACCGACGAGGACAACAACACGGTCAACGCGCAGATTCCCGTCGAGGTCGTCGTCTCCGACAAGCCCCTTATCCAGGTGCCCGCGTATACGCTGACCACTAAGGTCGGCGATACGGTGAGCGTCGACGTGGCGTCCTCCGCGACTAACCCGTACCCGGAGTCGCCGATCACCCTGGAGAGCGCCACACTGTCCGCGGGCAGCGCGACTGTCGCCACGTCGGGCACGACCGTGTCGGTCACCCCGAGCGCGTCCGGCACGATCACCGTTGGCTTCAAGGTCAACGACAAGCTGGGCGACCCCGCGCGAGCCGTCCAGGGAACCATCACCGTCACGGTGACGGACAAGCCGGCCGCTCCGACTAACGTTCGGGCCGAGGCCGAGGGACCGAATGGCGCTCGCGTGACCTTCGACGCGCCGGAGTCCAACGGCTCCCCGATCACCGAGTACCGCGTCTACGATAAGACGGGACGCCAGGTCGCCACCTGCTCCACCAACGTCTGTGGCGTCGCGGGCCTGAGCGTCGGCCAGACCTACTCCTTCACCGTGGTCGCGGTCAACAAGGAAGGCGATTCCGATCCTTCGAAGGCCTCGAACACCATCACGATCTCCGGCGTCCCGGGACGCCCGGGTGCGCCTCTCCTCACTGCCGGCGACGGAACCATCACGGCGACGTGGGCTCGGGCCAAGGACAACGGCTCCCCGGTCACCGGCTACACGGCGACTGCTTCTGTCGCCGGCGGATCGGATGTGACGTGTTCGACGAATGGTGATACCACGTGTACGCTCACGGGCCTGACGAACGGGAAGAACTACACGGTGACTGTCGTTGCACGCAACGCCAGGGGCGAATCCGCGCCCTCGGACGGTGCGTCGGCGACGCCTCAGGCCGCGCGCCGCGGACCCGATCAGCCGGTTATCACGAGCGCCAGCGCGGCCCAGCAGCGCGACGGTAACGCCGCTCTGGCGACCATCACCTGGTCCCTGGGTAGCTCCGGCAGCGCCGGATGGGGCGAGACGATCGTCTCCGTCAATGGCGTCACAAAGAACGTCACGGGCGGAACCAACACCACCCAGATGACCGTTCCCTACGGCGTGGCCCTCACCGTGTACGTGACCGTCAGTAACGCGAACGGTGACACGGCGACCTCTCCTGGCTACGTCATTCCGGCGGTCGTCCACGAGGATCCCACTCCTCCCAAGACGATTCCGGTGGCTCCCGATGCGCCCAACGTGCGCACGCCCATCAACAATGAGTGGGGCAAGCTCAGCGTCTATGGCGCGAGGGTCAAGGAAGGCAACGGCTTCAAGGCCGCCGACCTGACCCTGTTCTACGCGGATAGCGCCAGTGGGTGCACCACGGGCGCGAACCCAGTGGGTCTGGAGGACTTCAATATCGGCACTCTCCCGGCCGGAACTACGATGACCTACTACTTCTGCCAGCGTGGCAAGAAGGACGACGGATCCTACGTGTGGGGCCCGACCGTGTCGGCCTCTGGTGTCGTCGGCAACGGCCAGCGCGACGGTGGTGGTGGCGGCGACCAGCCGCAGCCTCCGCAGCCGGATCCGGGCAATGACACGATCCCGAACTTCACGGTTGATGCCGATCCGCACATCAACAGTGCGACCATCTCGTGGACCCCTCCTGCAGGCGTTTCCCTCAAGCAGACCACCATCTGGATCGAGGGCCTGGAGGACTCGACGAGGCAGCGTTTCACGGGCCCGATGACGCAGGTCACCATGTCCCCCCTGAAGCCCGTGCACGAGTACACGGTTGTCGTGGATGTGGAAAACAACGCCGGCGCCCACCGGATCGTCAAAAAAACGTTCACGACAGGCGAGTCGGTGGAGAATATCAATCCTGTCTTCACTGGGAAGACCACGTGCCCGAACGGGCAGGAATGTGGCTCGATGACGCTGACGGCCACGCGCGCCGCGCAGTTCCAACCGGGTAAGACACTCGTCTGCACGGTGTCGACCGGACGACCTGCCCAGGACACGGAGTTCCGCTTCTCGCAGGGCACGCCGAGTATACCGGGTATCCTGACGGAGGCGATTACCGCCCGAGAGCTCAATGCGCGGCAGGTCGTGAAGAGCTGCCACGGCGAATAATAGACAAGACTTTCATCCACTAAGAGCAACGAGAGAGACGTAGGAACACTCATGACCCTTTCCATCGAAGACGCAACCAGGTTTGCCCAGGTCTTCAAGGGCCTCGTCGACGGCGTGTCCGTGGCGGTGCTCGACAAGCGCCAGGCGGTGCGCCTGGCCCTGACCACGATGTTCGCCGGCGGCCACCTCCTCCTCGAAGACGCTCCCGGTACCGGAAAGACGGCGCTGGCGCGCGCGATCAGCGCCGTCATCGACGGCACACACTCGCGTATCCAGTTCACCCCCGACCTGCTGCCCTCCGACATCACCGGCGTCAACATGTTCAACCAGAAGACAGGCGAGTGGGTCTTCCACGCCGGCCCCGTCTTCGCGGAAATCGTCCTCGCCGACGAAATCAACCGCGCCTCGCCCAAGACGCAATCCGCGCTCCTGGAAGTCATGGAAGAAGCCCAGGTGACGGTCGACGGCGTGCGCCGCCCCGCCCCCCAGCCCTTCATGGTTATCGCGACCCAGAACCCCGTTGAGCAGGCCGGCACCTACCCGCTGCCCGAGGCACAGCTCGACCGCTTCCTCATGAAGACCTCGATCGGCTACCCCTCGCGCGCCGCCATGATCGACGTCCTCGACGGCTCGGCAGCCCCCGACCGTTCGAAGAACCTGCGTCCCCTCGTCAGCGGTCAGGACATCGTCGCCTGGTCGGCCCTGGCCTCGGCGAACCACACGGACCGCGCGGTCCTCGACTACGTGGCCGCGCTCGCTGAAGCGACCCGCGACGACGAGTCTTCACTGCTGGGAGTGTCCACCCGTGGCGCCATCGGCATGGTGCGCTGCGCCCGCGTGTGGGCAGCCGCGCAGGGACGTAACTTCGTCCTGCCAGACGACATCAAGGCCCTCGCGGTGCCCGTGTGGTCCCACCGAATTATCGTCGACCCCGACGCAGCGTTCTCCGGCGCCACCTCCGAGGGCGTCATCCAGCGTGCGCTCACGTCGGTGCCCGCGCCGGCGGTGGGCGCCTAACGCTTAGAGTCACCACCGCAATGGACGGCACGCGCACGGATCACGCAACGATGGTCTCGCCTCGCAAGGCGCAGGCCTCACGCGTACACCCGCTGAAGGCGCTTGCGGGTGCGGTCACACCCACCGGGTGGGCGCTGACCGTCTTCATCGTGGTAGCCCTGATTCTCGCGGCGACCCTGGAGTGGGTCGAGGCACTGGCATGCGCTCTCGCGGGCGTTGTCGCCCTGGTTCTGGCGGCCACGCGCGTCGCTTGGAAGCCGCCGCACGTCGTCTCGATTCGCGTGCCTAATGAGCGCATCGTCGCCGGTCAGACAGCTGTCGGCGAGATCTCAGTGCGCAACGAGCGAGGTCGCCCCGTGCGCGCTGGCATCATCGAACTCCCGATCGGCTCAGGCACGGGCGAGTTCGTCGTGCCGCCGCTGGGCGCTCACGAGAAGTGGGATGAGATGTTCCTGATCTCCTCTCGTCACAGGGGACTCATCAACGTCGGTCCCGCACGCGCAGTGCGCTCCGACCCCCTTGGTTTGCTGCGCCGCGTGCGCTCCTGGGACGAACCCGTCGTCCTGCACGTCCACCCAGTCACCATACGCGTGCCTTTCGATGCGACGGGCTTCCAACTGGACGTTGAGGGCGTGTCCACCGGCAAACTATCCAGTTCCGACGTGTCGTTCCACGCGCTGCGCGACTACGAGCCGGGCGACGACCGGCGTGCCGTGCACTGGCAGTCCACGGCGCGCCTGGGCAAGCTCATCGTGCGCCAGTACGAGGAGACCCACCGCTCCCACCACGTCATCGTGCTGGATACCTCCCGCGACGCGTGGGACCACGATTCGTTCGAAACCGCTGTGTCGGTCACAGGCTCGTTGGGTCTGTCGAACCTGCGCGAATCGCGCCCGGTGTCCGTGACGACGACCGAGTCGTGGCTGCCCTCCTCGGTCGCTATGCGTCTCTTGGACGCCCTATCCGAAGTCTCGTCTAAATCCTTCGGTGACCTTCCACTGCGCGTGCGCGAGGCCGTGGCCCAGCGCCCCGGAGTCTCCGCGCTCACTCTCATTGTCGGCCCCCAGACCTCGGACATGGAAGCCGCCCACCTGGCCCGACTAGCACCCATCGACGTGCCCGTGTCCATCATCCGTATCGGCGCGGATAAAGCGCGCGCCCGCCGAGACCTCGGACGAGGCATCCTCCTCGACTGTTCCACCCTGGATGACCTGCCGCGCATCATCGTCGCCGGGGGACTCGCATGAGCAAAAACACGAACACGAAACCCCGCGCCCAGCGCATCGACCCCCAGGACGAGGCCGTGGCGGCCCCGCCCGTCAAGGCCGATCCCCGCTCGCCGAACCACCCCACTCAGCCGCACGTTTCAAGCGGCGGCGGCCCACGTTCCGAGGAACACCCGCCCAAGTCGCGCACCACGCGGTCACGCCTGCTGACAATCACGCAGCGCTTCGCGACGTTCCGTACGCGCATGCCGATGTGGTCGCTGCTGGTCCTCGCGCTCCTTTTCGTCGGTCCCGTCGCCGCTTTCGAACCCGTCTTCGGCGGGGGAGTGGGCGCGATCGCCGCGGGCGCGGGCGTGGTCTGCGGCTTGACGATTGCCGCCGCGTCGACCAAGTGGCGCTGGGATTCCATCACGACTGTCCTGGTTGTCCTGGCAACCTACTTTTTATTGGGCAGCGCAGCGGCCCTGCGCTCAGAGGCCCTCTTCGGGTTCCTGCCCACCGGCAAGACCCTCCAGGTCATGGTCCTGGGGTCCTTCCGCGCGTGGAAGGACCTGCTCACGTTGACCGCACCCGTGTCCGCGTACTCGGGTCCCGGCCTGGTCCCGTGGATGAGCGGCCTCGTCCTGTCCGTCCTGTCCGGTCTGATCACCGCGCGCGCCGGACGTGCTATGGCGGGTTCCATTCCACTGGTCGCGATGGGCGGCATCTCGGTGTTCTTCGGCCTGTCCGCAAAGCCGCTGCCCGTGTGGGCTGTCCTGATCTGGTGGGGTCTCCTTGCTGCCTGGTGGGCCGTCGCCGCCCAATACCAGCGCATCACGCTGGGACAGGACGTGCTGGTGGGCCGCTCCGGTGCGACCGGCGCGGAGAACACTCTCGGGCGCAGCTCCCGCTCCACCGTCTACGTGGGGACCCGCGTCCTCGGCGCGACCCTCATGCTGGCGATCTCGATAGGGGTGGCCCTGCCCGGCGCCTCATACCTGGGTTCCTCGGGTACCCGCATCGTCGGTCGTGACCTCGTCGAGCCGCCCCTGGACATCCAGGCCTACCCCTCACCCATGGCCTCGTTCCGTCACTACACGACCGACCTGAAGGACGAGACGCTTCTGACCGTCTCTAACCTGCCTGAAAACCAGCGGGTGCGCATCGCAGCGATGGACGTCTACGACGGCACGACCTTCGGAATGTCCGAGAACCGAGGCGACGGGCACTCCGGTTATATCCCCGTCGAGACGACCATCCCTGGACGCGCTGAAGGGGATTCGACCGTCACCGTGTCGGCCATCGGCATGTCGGGCCCGTGGGTGCCCGTCCTGGGAACGCCCTCGCAGATTACGTTCGTCGGGGCGGACAGCGCTGGGCAGCAGGACGGCCTCTTCGTTGACACGTGGGGCAACGCGGCGCTTACCACTGGGCGCGCGGGAACGATGACCTACGACGTGCGCACCAGCTTCACGGATCCGGTGCGCGACGAGGACCTCGCCTCCCTGGCGGTCATGCCCAACACGTCCAAGGACACGAACGTGCCCGAAGGCATTGCCGCGAAAGCCGCTGACCTGACGCAGAACGCGTCGACGTCGCTTGCGGCCGCCCGCGCAATCGAACACTACCTGTCAACCAACGGCTTCTACCTCAACGAGAACACCCAGTACTCGCGTCCGGGCGTGCGCACCGACCGACTCCAGCGCATGCTCTCCGGGGATGAGAACCTGATCGGTGACGACCAACAGTACACGGCCCTCATGGCCCTCATGCTCCACGAGCTGGGCATTAACGCGCGCGTCGTCATGGGCGCCTACCCGGAGGGCGGCTCCCAGGGGGGTGCCGCGTCCCTGCGAGGCTCCGACATTCGTGCCTGGGTGGAGGTCGAGTTCGCGGGCGGCATTTGGGCCGTCTTCGACCCGACGCCACCGCGTGACCATACGCCGCAGACGCAGGTCCCCAAGCCTCGGTCCGTCCCGCGTCCGCAGGTCCTTCAGCCGCCGGATCCCCCCGAGGCTCCCGCTGAGCTGCCGCCGACGACGCGCGATCAGAACGCTGATCCGGTCAAGCACCCCGACGAAGCTTTCCCCTGGGGTGTCGTCGCTGGCATTGCGGGCGGTATCCTCCTGATCCTGGTGCCTCCGTTGGCAATCCTGGCCTATAAGGCCGCGCGTCGGCGCCGTCGTCGCCGATCGGCTGCCTCCGGTGCTCTCATCGGCTCGTGGGACGAGGTCGTGGACTTGGCCGCTGATTCCGGCCTGGCCATCGAGGTGGGGCGTACGCGCCAGGAGACAGCCTGGTCGCTGGCGTCCCAGTGGGGCCTCGGCGAGCATCCGGGGGACCCGTTCGCCCTGGTGACGGGCGAGGTACGCCACGGGGAGGACGGTTCGATCGACTCTGTCGAGGTGGACGAGGCCTCGGTGGCGCGCGGCCACTACGTGATCGACGGGTGGAGCCGCTTCGGCGACGACGTGCCGGCTCCGGTGGTGATCGCACGCTTTGCGGACGTCGCGGACTTCGCGTCCCATGGCGCTTCCCGTGACCGTGCGCGCGCGGCCTGGGTGCAGGTGGGGCAATTGCGTTCCCTGGTTGCCAGTCGCGTCGGCTTCTTGGTGCGCACGCGCCGCGCACTGTCCCTGCGCAGCGTGCGGATGCGTCGTAAGCTTCGCCTGAGCGCGTCAGTCGCGCGCACGATGAAGGAGGAGAGTCAGCAGTGAGCCCAGCTGTCGCGGGTATGCGAGGCCCTGAGATTCCGGGGTTCCGCTGGGTTCGCCCGCTCGGCCAGGGTGGCTTCGCGGACGTGTTCCTGTACCACCAGGAGTTGCCCAGCCGCGACGTGGCCATCAAGGTGGTGCGCGCGCAGGGCGACGAGCGGGGCACGCGTGAGTTGCATCGCGAAGCTGACGCGATGACGCTGCTCGCGGGGCACCCGTCGGTGGTGGAGCTTCACGGCGTCGGCACGACGTCTGACGGTCGCGCCTATCTGGTCATGGAGTACTGCCCGGTCGCTGACCTTCTCACTCAGGTGCGGGTCCGCCCGATGGCGCTGGACAGGGCGCTTGAGACGATGATTAAGATCAGCGGTGGCGTGGAGATGTTCCACCGCCTGGGCTACGTTCACCGCGACATTAAGCCGTCGAACATCATGCTGGATGCCTACGGCAAGCCGGTTCTCGCGGACTTCGGTGTCGCTTCGAAAGTGGGCAAGCTCGAGGTTGGTGCCTTCGATGGGTTTTCGGTCCTGTGGGCGCCCCCCGAACAGCAGGATGTCAATTCGCCTGCGTCCCCGTTGCAGGACGTGTGGGCGCTGGCCTCAACGACGTGGACGTTTATCACGGGTCGCAGCCCGTTTGAGGATCCGATTGGCGATAATTCAGCGGCGTCGATCGCGAATCGAGTTCAACGTGGGCGTATGCGCGGCCTGGGGCGCGCGGATGCTCCCGCTGAGCTGGAGCGCGTGCTGCGTGCCGCGATGGCGGTTGATCCGAGCGAGCGCACGCCCTCGGCAATGGAGTTCGGGCAGGGCCTGCAGCGCGTGCAAAAGGAGATGGGACTTCCTCGCACGGACATGGAGATCAAGGAGAGGCGCCCCAAGGCCACCGCGGCGCCCGTCGGCGCCGATCAGAAGACCCGGCTGCGCGGCGCTCCTGTCATTGATCCGGACAAGACGCGCCTGCGGCCGCAGTCCTATTCCTTTGAGGGAGGGGCGGGCTCGGGTGGGGTCGAGGCCGTGGCTGATTCGTGGAAAATCGAGCGGGCATCGGACGTGGATGAGGCTTCGGGTGGGCGCGTCGCCGAGGAATCGGCGGCGTCCAAGCGGAGTGTTAACCCTGTGGTCGCCGTGGGGCTGGCGCTACTGGCTGCCGTGATCGCCGCGGGCCTGGTCGTGGGGATGCTGCGCGGTGAGGGGTCTTTCACGCGCATCGCCCCCGACAAGGAAACGACAGCTGCGGCGAACAACCCGGAAGATGCGCTCGGAGCCGCCCCCCCGCCGGTGACGAACCTGACGGGTGAGTATTCCGGGGGTGAGGTGACGTGGACGTGGAGTGCCCCTGATGGGCCGGCGAAGTCTGACATCTCATACTCCTACGAGGTTGTTGGCGCGGTCGGTGAGTCGCGCGGCAGCGTCGATGTGACCACGGTGAGTGTCGAAGGAACGACCGGCGAGAACTGCGTGGAGGTGACGACAGTGTCGCGTTCCTCGGGGCGCATGTCGGACCCTGTGCGTCAGTGCCTGGACGTTCCCTGACCATCTGTGTGTCGCGTGCCGCCGAGGTTCGTGCCCCCGTGTGTTTTGAGATAGTCTGATAATGGCCCGTTGTCCGCGGGTGAGGTTGTTGGGAGAGTGGTGAGCGCCGTGGCGAAAAGTGACCGCGTATCGAAGCTGCTTCGTCGGGCGTTTCGTCGGCTCCCCGCGATCGGCGTCCTGATCGTCACAACGGCGCTCGTTGTCATTGCGATTGTGCACCGCGGCATCGAGGTGACAGAACTGGACGTGGACGATGGTGGCATCTGGGTCACGAAGGGGTCAGACCTGTCCCTGGGACACTTGAACTACGATGCCCTCACCTTTGACGGTTTCGTATCGACCCCGAGCGCGCAGGTTGCTCTGGGCCAGGACGGTCGCACGGTCACCATCGGTGACGACACGACGCACTCCGTGGCATCCGTTGACGTCGCGGCCATGAAACTCGGCGGCGCGACCACCCTGCCCGAGGGTTCCCAGGTGGTTCAAGGCGCAACGACGATCGCCGTCCTCGACGCCTCAGCCGGGTATCTGTGGGTGGGCGACGCCAACCACCCTGACTCCCTCAAGTACGAAGACACGGAGGCGATCGCCGACGGACTTGCCAGCGGAGTCGTGACCGTATCCACGACGGGAACGGTGTTCGCCTACGCTCCGCAGTACGCGACCCTGACGACAGTCAGCCGCGCCGGGGCCACATGGACCGCCTCGAAGAAGACGATCGACGGAATCTCCGCCGGGGATGACCTGACGATCACGGCCGTGGGCGACAAACCCGTCATCTACGATGCGACGACGAACAGCGTCGTTATGCCCGCAGGTCGTTCGCGCGCTTTGAGCGGCGACGGGGTTGCACCCGGCGCGGTCCTGCAGATACCCGGACCCACAGCATCCTCCGTTCTCCTGGCGACCCCCGACTCCCTCGTGAGCGTGCCCCTGAACGGCTCTGCCCCCACGGTGACCCCCGCGCAAGAGGGTGCAAGTATCGCGGGAGTGGCCGCCCCACCGGCCTTCCATCAGGGCTGCGCGTTCGGCGCGTGGGGCGGTTCGGGTGCTGCAATCCGCATGTGCCAGAGCGGTACTCAACGTTACGCGGACGTGGAAAACCTCGCCGCCGCCCAGCACCCGGTCTTTCGAGTCAACCGCACCCGCATTGTCCTCAACGACGTCGAAACCGGCACCGTGTGGCTGCCGGAGCGGGACATGGTCATGATCGACAACTGGGATCAGGACAACCCGGACGACACCCAAGTCGACTCCGAGGACCCTAACCCTGACCTGCTGGAGCAGATCAGCGACCCACAGCGCAACGAAAAGAACACGCCGCCCACCGCCGTTGACGACGAGTTTGGCGTGCGCCCCGGCAAATCCACGCTCCTGCCGGTCCTCCAAAACGACTCCGACCCCGACGGTGACGTGCTCACTGCAGAGGCGACCTCGCAGCCGTCGTTCGGCAATGTCGTCGTCACGCGTGGCGGACGTGCCCTCCAGATCACCGGCGTCGCCGACGACGCGCAGGGATCGGGTTCCTTCACGTATTCCGCATCCGACGGCTTGGCCTCGGCTACCGCGAATGTTTCTCTGCGCGTGCACCCGTGGAGCGAAAACGCGGGCCCCAAGCGCGTCCACGACGCCAACGTGAAACTGGGGTCGGGCGCGCAGATCGAATACAACGTGCTGGCCGACTGGATCGACCCGGACGGGGACCAAATCTTCCTCGAGCGCGCCGAAGGTTCGGAGGGCCTGTCGGTCCAGTTCTCCGAGGACGGAACGCTCTCGATCCGTGACCTCGGAGCGGGCGCCGGGCCTCGTCAAGTGAGCGTGTACGTCTCTGACGGGTGGATCACGACCGAAGGCGAACTGACCGTCCTCGTCCAAGAACCCGGAAACATCGCGCCTATCGCCAACGCCGACTTCTACGTTGCACGCGTCGGCGAACCCCTCATCGTAGCGCCTCTGGCGAACGACACGGACCCTAACGGCGATGTCCTAACGCTTACGAAGGTCTCAACTGCGCCGGCCTCAACGACCCTGGTTCCCGACCTGGAACTGGGAACCGTGACATTCACCGGCTCGCAGGTGGGTTCCTACGAGTTCACGTACACCGTTAGCGATGGGCCGCAGGCCGTCGTCGGTGTCGTCCGCATCGACGTCGTCTCGGGCGATGAGCATGCGGCACCCGTAGCCGAAGACGACATTGCGATCCTGCCGTCGGGCGGTTCCGCCCTGGTAGCCCCGCTGGCCAACGACACGGACCCGTCGGGCGGTGTCCTCGTCGTCCAATCCATTGACGTGAACGCGGGCTCGGGAATCGACGTCGCGCTCATCGACCGTCACCTCCTGCGCGTGACCGCCCCCGCGGGCATCGACGACGTCGTGCGTTTCACCTATACGGTGTCTAACGGTTCCGGGTCGGCCACGGCCTCGGTCGCCGTCATTCCGACGCGAGCGAAGGACGACCGCGCCCCGCTCGAACTGCAAAACGATTCGGCGAAAGTGCGTGTCGGGGACATCGCGTCCATCCAGGTCCTAGCCAACGACCGCTCCCCGTCGGGCCTACAGATGAGCGTCTCGTCCTCCCTGGCGGGCACGGTTGACTCCGAGTACGGGCACGCGTTCGTCACCGGTAACCTCGTGCGTTTCGAGGCGGGCCAGACGACGGGCCGCGTCGACGTCACCTACACGGTTTGCGACACGGCGGGCAACACGGCGAGCGCGACCGCGACTTTCAACGTGATCGGAGCCGAACAGGCGAACTCCGCGCCCCAGCCCAAGGCCCTGACGGCCTGGGCGGCCGCCGGTCAAACAATCCGCATCCCCGTCCCCCTCAATGGCATCGACCCCGACGGAGACTCGGTGACGTTGGTCGGCATCGACCAACCCCCGACGATGGGTACAGCGACGTTGGGCACCGAGTGGATTGAATACACGCCGGGCGAAGATGCGTCGGGAACAGACGTGTTCACCTACACGGTCGAGGACCGACTGGGCCGCCAAGCGAAGGCTCGCGTGCGCGTGGGGGTCGCACCGCCCTCGGATCTCAACCACGACCCCGTCGCCATCCCCGACGTGGTTAAGGCGCGGCCCGGACGCACCATCGAGGTCAATGTGCTGTCCAACGACGTTGACCCTGACGGCGACACCCTCAAGCTGCGTGAGGGCTCCCTTGAGTCCTCGAACTCGCAGGTGAGCGCCTCGGTCGTGTCTGCGACCTCCGTGTCGGTGACGACGCCCGCGGAAACCAACCCCTTCGTCGTCACCTATGTGGTTGAGGATGGGCGCGGCGGCAGTGCGACGGGCCAGCTGACGATCAACGTCGAAGCGGACGCGCCCCTCATGGCGCCGATCGCCCGCGATGACGTGGTTTCCCTGTCGGACGTGCCGCGTGACGGTGCGCCGGTGGAGGTCAGTGTGCTGTCCAACGATGAGGATCCCGACGGTGCGCTCGCTGACCTCACTATTTCATCGAGCGGCACGGGTGTGAGCGCGGACAACACCACCCACAAGGTGACGGTGACCCCGGATAAGGATCGGCGCCTCGTCGTCTATACGATCACCGACCAGGACGGCCTGTCCTCCTCGGCCGTCGTGTCGGTGCCCGGCGCGGAGCGTAAAGTGCCCGCCGTCAACCCTTCGCGCGTCCCCATCCGCGTGAAGGCGGGCGAATCGAAGACCCTGAACCTTGACGACTACGTGATGGTTAAGCGTGACGCGCGCGCCTATATTCGCGACACCTCAACGGTGCGCGGGGGCGCCGGACTGACGAACCTGACTGCGGACGAGACGTCGATGTCCTTTACGGTCGACCCCACCTACGTGGGTAAGACTTTCATTAACGTTGAGGTTTTCGATGGACGTGACGGCGACGATTCGGCGACCTCGGCGTCGCTGACGCTGCCGATTACCGTGGAGGCAACACAGAACCATCCTCCGACGATCACGCCGACGATCATTCGCGTCGCAGCGGGCGAGGACACCAGCGTGGACCTGCCCCTCATGGTCAAGGATCCTGACACCCCTGACACGTCTTCGTTCACTTACCGTATCTCCGACGTCCCCTCGGGCATCACGGTGCGAAACGTGACGGATACGCAGCTGTCCGTCAGCGCGGAACCAGGGACGAGGTCGGGGCCCGTCGGGTCGTTGACGCTTAGCGTGGACGACGGCTCGGGAAGCCCGGTTAGTGCGAAGGTGCCGATCGAGGTCGTGGCATCGACGCGCGCACTGATTCAGACTTCGCTCGCGCAGATTATTGCGGACGCCGGACGGACGGTGAACGTGGATCTGACGCAGTACACGACGAACCCGTTCCCGGATACGCCGATCACGATTCAGCGGGCAACCGTTGAGGTTGGCGAGGGGACCGTGGATCCGCAGGGCACGGTCCTGGCCGTGAGTCCGCGGGCGGGATTCCACGGCAATATGGTGATCGTGTATCGCGTCGTTGATAAGACGCTGGATTCCTCGCGGACGGTTGAGGGTCGCGTGTCGGTGACGGTGCGTGACCGTCCGGACGCGCCAGAAAACGTTCAGGTGACGCCCACCGGTGCGGGGCGCGCCAGCGTGTCCTTCACGCCCGGTGCTGATAACGGCGCGCGCATCACCAAGTACACGGTGACCGGCTCTCATGGCGGGTCCGCGGTGTGTGAACAGACGGTGTGCGAGGTCAGTGGTCTGACCAACGGCATCAAGCATTCCTTCACCGTTGTCGCGAGCAACGCCGTGGGGGACTCGGATCCGTCGGCTGCCTCCAGCGAGGTGCTCGTCGACGCTGCTCCCGCGCGCATGGCCGTCCCGACCCTGTCCGCCGGCGACGGCCAGGTCACCGTATCGTGGAGTGCTCCTTCCAATGAGGGGTCCCCGATCACTAAGTACGAGATTTCGCTCAATGGCGGCGACGGCTCAAGCCATCAGGCGTCGGCGGGCGGCGGCGCGACCTCAACAACCGTGTCCGGTCTGACGAACGGCACGAACTATTCGGTGTCGATCGTGGCTCGAAACAGCGCCGACAAGCAGGCCGAGTGGTCCGAGTTGGCGACGGTGACCCCGCACGGTAACCCTGACCCCGCCAGGGACATTACCCTCACGCACGTGGGGTCGGCCCACGACGGTTCGTCGGGCACCGTCGATATTTCATGGAAGGTGGACAGTAGCGGCGGCACCGGGTGGGGGACGACGACGATCACCGTGGATGGGCAGGAAAAGTCGCTCGATGGGGGTGTCACGTCCGCTCGATTCGACGACGTTACCCCGGGTGACCGCGTGAGCGTGACCATCAAGTTGACGAACGCGGAAGGTGACCACTCTTCGGTTTCTAAGGTGTTCTCGCTGTCGACTGTGCCGATGGCGATTGGCGCACCGACTCTGTCGGGGACGGGCCGGGCTGGCGAGCTGAGCGTGAGCGGCCTGCGCAAAGCCGCGGGTAACGGCTTCTCCAGCGATGAGTTGACCCTGCATTACGGGACGAGCGAGGAGTTGTGTGCCAGCGGGCCGACGATCAGCGACGGTGGAACGATTCACGGGACCGGCACCAGGCCGCTCACCTACTACTTCTGCCAGGTCGGAACGGCGACGTCGGGGCGGCCCGTGGCCTCGAGCGCGGTGCCCGCAGTGGGGCAGCCGATCGCGCCTCCGACGCTGTCGGGTGTCACGATCGCGAGCGCCGGTGCCGGAGCGGTAACCATTAACCTCGGCACGATCGAGGCCTACCCGAACGTCACGTCGGTGACGGCGATCGTAAACGGACAGCAGTACGACATGATGGGGATGTCATCCAGGACGGTGACCGGCCTGCCTGAGGGCATCTGGGTCAGCGCAACGGTTGTCGTCAAGAACCCTCAAGGCGAGGCTTCAGTCACCTCCAACACCACGACGACCGGACTTAACGTGTCCGCGAAGTGGGTCGACACCTGCAACTCGGATGTCGCCAAGGAAGTGCCAGGACAGGCGTGCCACACGTTCAACCTGGTTGCTCCCGGCTTCACGCCGGGCATGTCGGCGACGCACGTATGCAAGGTGAGTTCCGACGTCGATCCGGGGCGCCTGCGCGAGGTCACCGTCTCCGGACCCGAGGTTGCGTCGGGGATCCCGACGCTCAAAGGCTCCCAGGACGAGATGAACGGTCACGTCGTCATTCACAGTTGCGAACCGCGCTGAGAGCCGACGAAGCCTTGGAGGAAACAAACGATGAGAGGAGTGCCATGGCGGCAGTGAACGCTGACTTCGGTTCGACGGGCCGATCGCGCGCCTGGCGAGCCGTCTCCTCGGCGCGCCAGAGAGTAGGCACCCGCCTTCGGGCAATCCCTGGCATGCGCCACATGCTGGAGGCCTGCGCCGTCGTCACTCCCTTCGGGTGGCTGGTGATCGCATCGGCGATCGCTGGCAGTGTGGGTGCTATGGCAGCGGGTTGGGCGGAGTCCTTCGCCCTGGCTATCGTCTGCGTTACCCTGCTGGTCATCGCTATCGTCCTGATCGCAGCGCCCTCCCCGTACCGCGTGTCGCTGCGCCTACCGCAGGAGAGAGTGTCGGCGGGGCAGACGGCGCTCGCAGAGATCCGCGTCGTCAACGACACGGCGCGCCGCGGCGGCACCGAGGTCATTGAGCTGCCCATCGGCGCGGGCGTCGCGGAGTTCGTGGTCCCCGGCGTGTCTTCCCATCGCACGTGGGACGAGTTCTTCTCCGTTGTCACGCGCCGCCGCGGCGTCATCGAGATCGGGCCTGCGCGCACCGTGCGCTCGGACGGCCTGGGTTTGCTGCGCCGCGTGCGTTCCTGGGATAACCCGGTGACCCTGTACGTTCACCCGCGCACGGTCCGCGTGCCTTTCGACGCGACCGGCTTCCAGGTTGATGTCGAGGGCGTGGTGACCGCGAAGCTGTCCAGTTCCGACGTGTCGTTCCACGCGCTGCGCGACTATGAGCCGGGCGACGACCGGCGTGCCGTGCACTGGCAGTCCACGGCGCGCCTGGGCAAGCTCATCGTGCGCCAGTACGAAGAGACGCACCGCTCCCACCACCTGATCGTGCTCGACACCGCCCGCTCCTCATGGGACCGTGACTCCTTTGAGGACGGGATCTCGGTGGCCGCCTCCCTCGCCCTGTCAGGTATCGCAGCCTCACGTACGGTGTCGTTCGCGGCGGGTAAACGGTGGGTGCCCACGACCACAGCGGTTTCGATGCTCGACACCCTCGCATCCCTGTCTTTCAGTGGACGCTCCGACATCACGGCCCGCGTGCGCCGCGCCTTCGCCTCGTGTCCCTCGGCCTCGTATGTGAGCGTCATCGCGCCTTCCTCGGTCAGCGACGAGGAAGCCGCTCACCTCGCGCAGGTTACCCCCAGGGACGTGACCGTCCAGGTGCTGCGCATTAACCCGAAGCAGCGGGCGAGGCGCCGCAGCCTCGAGGGCGGCGTGCTCTTCGACTGCCCGTCGCTGCAAGAATTGGCGCACTTGGTGGGTGGTCTGCGATGACCGTCGACGCTGTGAGCCGGGCCAGGCCCCGCCTGCCCCTCCTGTCTTTCTTTGCGCTCGCCGTGCTCTTCACGGGCCCGGTCCTCACGCACGAGGCCGTGTTCGGCTCATACGCGGGCCTGATAGCCGCCGGAGCTGGCGTCGGCGTCGGCCTGGGGGTTGCTGCGGCTTCGACCCGCTGGTCGTGGGACACTTTGTCCACGCTCGCGGTCGTCCTCGTCGTCTACTTCCTGGTGGGCGGCCCTATCGCGCTGCCGTCGACTGTGCGCTGGGGCGTTGTCCCCACGACGGACACCCTGCTGACGCTCGTGCGCGGCGCTGTGGACTCCTGGAAGGACCTACTGACCCTGACGCCGCCGGCCGCCTCCTACGTGGGTCCCGCTCTTGTCCCGTGGATAACCGGCCTGGTCTGCGCGCTCGCCGCCGGCCTCGTCTCTGTGCGATGGGGCCGCCCACTCCTCGGCGTCCTTCCCATCGCCCTCATGGGCGTCGTGGGCCTGGCGTTCGGCCCGTCCGGGCTGGTGCCGCCCGTGTGGCCGTTCATGGTGTGGGTCGCCGGCGCTTTCCTGTGGCTCGCGTGGGCGTCCTCCCACCAGCGCCTGTCCCTCGGGCTTGACGTGTCCGTTAATCGACGAGGCCGTGGCGGTGCCAGCACTGCGACTGCTTCCACGCGCGGTCCCTCCCGTCAGGCCGTGTTCCGTTCCCGTCGTCTGCTGGCCTCGTCCCTGATGATCGCGCTCGCGGTCGGCGTGGCCCTGCCGGTGACCGCGACGTGGGGGCCGGTGGGCCGACGCATCGTGGCGCGTGAGCTGGTGGAACCGCCGTTCAACGTGCGACAGTACCCGTCTCCGCTGGCAGCTTTCCGTCACTACAAGAAGGATCTGGCTGAGCAGCCCGTCATGACGGTGCAGGGCCTGCCTGCACACACGCGCATTCGCCTGGCGGCCCTCGACGTCTATGACGGGACGACGTTCACGATGAGCGCCCCGAAGACCCAGGCCTCGTCAGTGACGGTCGCGCAACCTGATGGGACCGCGCAGGTGGTGAACGTGCGCAACGGTTACGTGTCGGTGGGGTCCTCGATCCCGCGTGTCGGCACGCAGGCTGACGACTCCACTTTCACGGCGACGATCGAGACATCGGGGATCGTGGGTCCGTGGGTGCCCGTGGCTGGCAACGTGCGTGAGTTGACGTTTAGCGGGGAGAACGCGAGCAGCCAGCAGGAAGGCCTGCGTTTTGACATGTGGGCTAACGCTGCGTTGACCACCGGCGTGCCCGCGCAGCCGCAAACGCTGACGGTCCGATCGGATGCGGTTGTGACCCCCACGGACTCCCAATTCGCTGGCGCCACGCCTGTTAGGTTCCACGCGGATACGGATGAACCCTACCCCACGGGTCTCGACGCTTTCATGGCGACGATCGTGGGCAGCGCGTCAACGCCGATTGAAAAGGCGCGTGCGATCGAGCAGTATCTGCACAACGAAGGCTTCTACCTCACGGAAAACACCGACCAGTCGCGCCCAGGACACAATCTCAATCGCCTGTCGACGATGATTTCAGATAGCGGCGACCTGATCGGCGACGACGAGCAGTACGCGGCGCTCATGGCGCTCATGCTGCATCAGCTGGGGTGGAACGCGCGCGTCGTGATCGGCGCGTACCCGTCGGGCGAGCCGACAGACACGACGACCCTGCTGGGTACCGACATGCACGCGTGGGTGGAAATGGAGTTTTCGGACACGGGCTGGGCCGTTTTCGACCCGACCCCCGACAAGGACCGCACGCCAGAGTCGAAGTCGCACACGAAGAAGAACTCGCCGCGTCCCCAGGTCCTTCAGCCGCCGGAGCCTCCCGAGGAACCCGTCGAGCTGCCCCCGGTCAACCGTGACCAGGACGTGGCAGCGAAAGAGCCGCCGGGCGCGGGCATCCCATGGCTGATGATTGGCGGTATTTCAGGGTCACTGTTCCTGCTCCTCCTCCCCTTCGTGTTCATCATGGCCCTCAAAGCCAGGCGCACCCGCGTGCGGCGCAAGGCTTCACCCGGCGTGGCCCTCGTGGGTTCGTGGGACGAGGTTGTCGACATGGCGATAGACGCGGGTGTGCGCGTGCGCGCCGATCAGACGCGTCAGGAGACGGCGTGGGCTTTAGCGTCGTTCTGGAAGCTACGTGAGGGCCAGGATGACGAGGCGCCGGAGGGTGAGCGCGTCGCGTCCCAGGCGTCGACATCTGCCCTCATTCCCGGCTGGACACTGTTCCGCGAGACAGTCCCGATGACCGTGGCGATCGCTCGTCGCGCCGACATCGCTGACTTCGCGGAGGCGACGGGCGGCCCGAAGGAAGCCGAGTCCGCATGGTCGGACGTGGATCAGCTGAAACGCTCCCTGGCGTCCTCCGCGAGCGTGTGGGTGCGCCTGCGCCGCCGTTTCTCGCTGCGTTCGCTGCTGCGCGCGTGGAGCCGCACGCCGGTCGCGCTGAAGAAACAGGGACGAGGCTTGGGTTCGGCCACCGATGACGGCGAGGACGTGGATGGTCCCTCGGAGCACACCCAAAGCGTGAGGAGGAAGTCATGACACCGGGAGGCATTGTAGGCCAGGGTCCTCACATTGAGGGTTTCCGCTGGATTCGCGCCCTCGGCTCGGGCGGCTTCGCGGACGTCCACCTGTATCATCAGCAGGTTCCCTCGCGCGACGTTGCGATTAAGATCGCGCGGTCGAACGTTGAGGGTGGCAACGATGCGGTCCGCTGCGAGGCGGACGCGATGGCTCGCGTGTCGAGCCACCCCGCCATCGTCGACCTCTACGGCGTGGGGTCGCTGCAAGACGGCCGCCAGTTCCTGATCATGGAGTACTGCCCGGTCGCCGACATCGCCGATCAGGTGCGGGCCCGACCCATGGATGTGGCTTCAGCCCTGGACATGATGATCCGCATTTCCGCGGGCGTGGAAATGCTGCACCGATCGGGATACGTGCACCGCGACATTAAACCCGGCAATATCATGCTGGACGCCTACAAGGCGCCGGTGCTCGCCGACTTCGGCGTGAGTGCGCGCATCGGTCAGGGTGGCGGCAGCGCCGATGGGTTCTCGGTCCTGTGGGCGCCGCCGGAACAACACGACGGAGCTGCGCCCGCGGAACCCTCACAGGACGTGTGGGCGTTGGCGTCGTGCCTGTGGACGCTGCTCGTGGGGCGCAGTCCATTCGAGGACCCGATCGGGGATAATTCGACGGTTGCGGTCGCTATGCGCGTGCGTTCGGGGCGTGCGCGATCGGTGGCCCGCGCTGACGTGCCGGTCGAATTGGACGAGGTGCTGCGCGCCGCGATGACGCTCGACCCTTCGCGCAGGACGCGCAGCGCTTTGGCTTTTGCGCAGTCGTTGCAGGGTATCCAGCGTCTTATCGGCCTGCCGGAAACGCCGATCGAGGTGCGCGATGCGTCCCGCGGTTGCGAGCCCGGCCAGCCGAGCGCCTCCAGCGCGGGTGGGTTCCCCGTGCCGATTGCGTCCCAGGATGTGGGGACGAGGCCTCGGGCGACGTCTGCGGCGCAGGACGCGACGATCCGTTCGGGCGCGGGATTTGACTTTTCAGAGTCGGGCGTCGTGCCGGTGGCGGACTCGTGGCACCACCCGCGCAACGTGTCGACGGGACGCGCTGAGGCGGCCTCGTTTGAGGATGAGGAAGAGAGCGTCGGGCGCCGCGTTTCTTTTCCGGCGGTCGTGGCGCTCGTGCTTGTCGCCGCGGTCGTGATAGCTGGCCTGGTCGTGGCAATGCTGACCGGTGGCGGGCATTCGATCCGCATCGACCCCGCAGAATCGCCGACCGCGCGAGGGGAAGAGCCGAACGGGCTGACGGTTCCGCCGGCGGCTCCCAGCGGGCTGAGCGGTCGCCTGGAGGGCGGGTCAATCGTGTGGACGTGGAGTGCGCCCGACGATCCGAACTACGCGAGCGACCAGCTGATGTTCCAATACCGGCTTGAACGCCCGGGGGAATCACCGATGGGCGCGTCCACTCCCGTCGCTTCCGTGACGGCGCCGGCGCTACCCGGCGGCGACAACTGTCTGACAGTGCGTACGGTTGTGTCGGCCTCGGGCCTTCAATCGCAGTCAATTAGCGCCTGCGTCGCGGTCGAGTAGCGGCTGCGTCGTGCCCGGCGGTGCCTTTAACGACGCCGCTAGCGTTTGGTGCGGCCCGGCCGACGCAGCCACGACACGACGACCAGGCAACCGAGGAACGTCGCGCATCCCAGCGCGATAGCGACAACAGTGAGGTTTGTGCGTGTGCGAGCCGCTTCACCTGAGGCGCGCTGCGTGACCGGCAGAGTGAGAGGGGTGTCCTGGCCGCTGGTGCCGGTCATCGGGTTGACGGGTCCGTCAATGCGAGCGGTCGCGGACACGGTGATGGCTGCGTAGGGGTTAACCATGCCCCAGCCCACACCGTTGGATCTGGCGGCGGGATTCACGCGCCGCGCGGTGGCCTCGAGACGCCACTTCCACATGGCGGGACCCTCATCGGGGTGAGCAGAAGCGACGAGGGCGGCGGCTCCCGCAGCGTAGGCGCTCGCGAAAGACGAACTGCCGGTGGTCTCGTTGTTAGCTTCACCGGTCAGACAGTCGCCGCCGGCGAGCGCCGTGGTGAGCGACGAAATGGAGGGCGCAGCGACGTCGACGTGCACACCCGAGACTTGCCCACCGTCGGGCACGCCACCGGTCGCGCTGGTTACAGCGAGCGCGTCAGGGTGGGCGGCAGGGTAGCGTGGCACCGTGTCCGTTCCATACTGTTGGACGATTTGCGTCTGCGCGTTGCCCGCCGACGCGACCACGAGGGATCCCTGAGCGGTCGCCGATGCCACGGCCTCGTCGAGTCGAGAATCCTGCTCAATTTGTGATTGGGGGACGACGATGATCTGCGCCCCCTGGCTGGCGGCCCACGCGATTCCCTGCGCGGTTTTTCCGGCGTCAAGCCCGGTCTGACCGTTCTGCGGGTCCTCGTTGAACGTGTCGTACACGCGCACGGGCAGCAGGGCGACGCGCGGAGCAACCCCCTCGAGGGCGGATTGCTCGGGCAGGAGCCGGGAGGCGATAATGCCCGCCACCTGCGTGCCGTGCCCGTAGGTGTCGGTACGCCCATCCCCGCCGGAAGACACCAGGTCAAGGCCCGGCAGGACGATGGAACCGGATGGAAAGCGGGCGGAATCCTCGCCGCGGTCCGTGGAGGGACCCACGGGAACGAAGTGTTTGCTGGACGGGCTGATACCCGAATCGACGATGGCGACGGTGACGTTACCGCCCTTCGTGATGTTCCAGGCGCGTTCGAGATCGAGGCGTTTGTCGGTCGTATTCGCGTAGGTGGCGATGAACTCGGTGCTGGTCAGGCAACTGCCGGCGTTCGGGTCGGCGGCGGGGGCTAGGATGCTCGCGCGCGCGTCGAGGACGTCCGCCCGGGCGGGGGTGGGTCCGGCCAGGGCCAAGCAGGCGCCCGCGAGGATGCACACGCCCGCGCTCATGGCGCGACGTGCGCCGGTGGTGCGCGTCGCCTGGCACCTCATGACCTGCCCCCACCGGCAACCTCCCGGCGGGCGGCACGGTTCGATAGTTCGACGCCGGTCGGGATGAGCTCGAGCCACTGCTCGGGGACGGGCTGGATGAACTGAGCGTTCCATCCGAGGCGCTGGAGGGTATCGTTCTGGTCCTCGCCGAGGGAGTGACGCAGTCCCAGGTCTGAGACGAACGTGAGCGGCGGGTCGCTCTGACCGTTGCTGGAACCCTGGGCGAGGGTACCGTAGCCGGATTTAACCAGCGCAGCTCCGGGCGAATACGAGGCAGGAACATTGGCCGTGGGGTCCAGGTTCCAGGAGGCGCGACGTGCGCCGTCCTGGGACATGACGGTCAGGGTAGCGTGGGCGGAACTGGCAGCCTGCTTGTTCGCGTTAGGGGTCCCTGCGGCCGACTGGCCGCGGTCCAGGCTCGCGCAGGGCACCTGATCGCGGACGCGGATTACCTTCGGGTTGTCGCCGTCGGATCCTGCGCCGGTGGAGTCCGAATCGAAGGGGTAGAGGCCTTCGAGCTGCGCCCATTCGCTGGGGAAAGGCGAGGGTTCGATGTCGGTTTGAGCGACTGTGAAGGACTGGGCGAAGGCCCCTGGCTGGAGGGCGAGCGCACCCTCGATAGTACCGTTAGGTGCTGCGGTCGTGCCCTCGTAAAGTGCGGCGGCCAGCGGCGACAGGGGGTAGGCGTGTCCGGAGGAGACCAGCACGTAGTAGGTCGTGGTTCCCGTGTCTTTGACGGCGACGATGCTTCCCTGACGCAGGGAACCGTTATTTTGGGGGTACGAGGCCATGGCCCCGCCGGGTTCGTCGACGCTCCAGGTGGTCAGGTCGGGGCCGTCGTCGAAGAGCGAGAGCCAATTGGGGTCGACGGCGATGGGGGAGGAGCCGATACGCAGCCGTGCGACGATGTCTCCTGCGCTGGAGGGGACCCGGAACTTGGAGGAGCCTGCAACGACGAAGGAGTCGTTGCTACCGGAGGGGGACACGTAGGCGCTGCGGGCGCTGTGCAGACCATTGCTGGACAGCAGGGACGAGTTACCGATCCACGTAAAGGTGTGTTCGGAGATTGCGCAGCTGGTCCAGTCGGCGCTCATCCGGCTGGCGGTGGAAGGGACGTCCTCGGGGGCATCAGGGATCCCGAGGGCCTGCCCCTGGCTGTATTTGGCGAGATCAGAGTCCGAGATTTTCATCGTGGCGGTTGAAGAGTCGCCCAGGAGCCGCGCGGATGTACGGTTAGCGATCGGATGCCACTGGCCGTCCTGTAGGTAGTAACGGGCGCCGGAACTTGAGACGACGGCCAGGCCGGAGGATTGCGAGGAGTCGGCGCCGGGGTAGAGGAAACGCAAGCCGACGCTGACGAGGAGCATGAGCACTGCGAGGAACGCGCCGATGATGAAAGGGCGCGTGGGTGCTTGGGGTTCGACTTCTTTGCCGTCGGGTGAACCCGCGACGAAGGAGGTGATGAGGCGGCGTCGGTTGTAGCGTTGCGCTTCGAGGATGTCCTTGTTGGATGCCATCACATGCCCCAGATGTAGAGTGCGAACGGGGGGATGGCGATGATGACGACGGTACTGATCGTGTCAGCAGTGCGCGATAGCCAAGGGCGAACCTTCGGGGTCACGACATTCGTGGCGAGCACGAGGAGGCTGCCGACCAGGGACGTGACGAGCACGAGCAGGAGCGTCGCCGACGAGAGCAGTGCGGCCGCGTAGGAGGCCCACGCGAGGATAGCCATCCCGGAGACGACACCGATGAGGACTTCGATACGCGAACGGATCGAGCGCGTGGAGAGCATGAGGGCCGCACCGATGAGAGAAGCGAGGATGATTCCCTCGGCTGACGAGGCCAGGATGGGAGTCAGGACGATCAGTCCGAGGCAGGTACCCAGACGGATGGAGACCGACAGAGACACGCCCATGGAAACGGACTTATCGATCTGGCGTGGGTCGATCTGGGCGGCCGCTGAAAGACCCGTGACGCGCACGGGAACCGACGCCATGGCGAACCACGGGATGGCAAGGCACACGAGGAGGAGGAGAGCGCTGATGAGCGCCGCGATGCGAGCAGCGTTCATGCCGAGCAGCCCACAGAAGAAGCCGAGGAACCCGAGGGTCATGCCGACGATCGCGGGGCACAGGCCGCTCGCGCGGAGTTTTCCGGGCAGGACAAGATGACACAGGGCTGCGACGGTTAGGGCGCCGCCAGCTGTAAGAGCCCCAGTCGCGGTCCAGGGGCCGGCGGGTAAGGCACCCGCGCAGGCGCAGGCGAGGAGGACGGGTGCCGATCCGGCCAAGAGAGCGACCGAGGCGTGCTCGAGTCGACGGGAGACGACCGCGGCGGTGCCGGTCAAGAGAAGCGCGCCGACGATTCCAACGATCGGGTAGACGATCAGGCGGATGCCGTCAAAGGAAGAGGCGGTACCCAGGACGGAGCTTTCGTGGGAGGATGCCGACAGCAGGAGAACGGCGGCCAGCCCGACGAAGAGCGCGGAAGCGTAGACGGAGAGCTGGAGGGAGTCCAGGGGTGTCCACGGATCGACAGACTTTTCCACGGCGCTTCCCACGGCCTCGACAAGGTCATCGAAACGCTGGTCGTCGCGTCCCTGCCCTGCGCGCTCAAGCGTGAGGGATGCGCCCGCGCGCACGCCCTGATCACGCAGACACAGGGACTGGTCGAGGAGCTGCCCGAAAGACGTAGATACAGTGAAGCCGGCGGACGCGCCATACACGTCCATGCGACCGAGGCTACGCAAAATGGTAGGAATCAACTCCGCCAATGGAGACAACTGAGGGACCGACAGGTCGACCGTTTGATCGTCAAAGGTGACTGTCAGTGGAGTGAGTGCAGCGGCGGTGTGCGTGCTCTGGGCCATCGTCTCCTCCGGGTTGGGATGGTCCTAGTCTGCCCGTTTGTGGGGTGCGGGGCAAACTGTCACGACTCTGCACAACGGTAGAAGTTTAATGAAATTGTCTGTCGATAGGCTGGACTTTGTTTCGTTTATGTGGTTAAACTGGCTGCGCAAGTAGGGCGCACCCACCGTGGATGCGCTTGTTTCCCGATGATCTGGGAGGAAAAATGACCGATCAGAAGGCTCTCGATGGCGCGCTGCTCAAGGGTGCGCAGACCATCGAGGAAGCTCAACAGCAAATCCAGTCTGAACTGTCGGGCCTGCAGTCCAAGCTGGCGGGCATCGGCTCGTCGTGGCAGGGCGAGGCAGCCAGCGCGTTCACGAGCGTCATGAGTAAGTGGGACACTGAAGCCCGTAAGGTGACCGATGCACTGACAGAGCTGCACTCGGCGATGCGTTCGTCCGACACGAAGATGAAGGCGAACGAAGCAGAGCAGGCCGCCACGATGAACAAGTACGGAGCGCAGCTGCTCTGAGAGCAGAGAAAGGCATTTATCATGAGCGATATTGTTTACAGCTACGGAAATATCGAGCAGGCCGTCGCCGACATGGACAGCGGCGTCACGAATCTGAAGAACCGCCTTGAAGACATGGATTCTCAGCTCCGCCAGCTGCAGTCCTCCTGGGATGGACGGGCGAAGGAGGCCTACGAGACGTCCAAGGCCAAGTGGACTGACGGCATGAATGGCATCGTGGACATCCTTACCAACGTGTCCAATGCCGTGATGGAGGCACGCCAGTCCGCAGAGGCGACGGACTCTCGTAACGCGGCGTCCTTCAGCTGACACGCCACAGTTGCTGCGGGGAGGAGACCGGTGTTTTCCTCCCCGCAACAACTATCTTCGGAGCCGCGCGCATGGCGCGTGGTTCCAAGCTTTTACCTGGGTCTTGTTGAGTGCAAGTGAGGTTGCGCTATGGCTGTTGAATCGCCCCTGTACGAACGCGCGAAGGCGTTCTTGAGTTTGTCCGCTATGCCCCTAGCGTCCGAGGATCTGGCCGAAGATAATCGCGCCGGAAACGCCCACACCGATGTCGACACCGCAAAGGACACGTCGGAGTGTTTCACAGCTGATGAGAGCGTGGGACAGTCGCAGACCAAGAGTGGCGCCGACCGGTGGATGTCATACTTTATCAGTGACGTCAACCGACACTTGCAGCGAATCGAGTCGTCGAAGGCCCACCACCTCGCGGTTCGCGAGGAGATGCACACGCAGGTTGCGAATACTCAACAGCTGAACCCGGAGTTGCTGTCCGCCTGGGAAATTGAGACGTACAGCGGCAAGGAGAAGGTGACGATCCCTGATGCCTCAGTCTCCGCACGAATGGGTGGCGCTGTCGAGGCCAGCGGTGACGCATACCTGGCGGCGCTGGAAGCCCAGCGCAACGAAGTGCGCGAGGCCAGGGCGCAAGAAATCCTGAACGCTGTCAACACTAAGGGCAAGCAGGAGGCACAGAGTTTCGCGTCGCAGAAGGACGACTACGTGCCTGACGCGTGGCAGTCTCACGGTGATGATGGTCAGCAGGGCGGCGCTGGCGGTGGCGGTAATGGTCGCCGCGGTGGCGGTGGCGCTGGCGGCGGCCTTGTTCCTACCGTGGGCGCGCATACGGTCGCGGGTTCAGGTTCGAATGGATGGGCCTATCCAACGGCCGGCGAACCCGGCAGCCCGTCGAATCCGATCACCGATCCCGCACAACTGTCTCACATCGACTTGACGACGACGCCGGTGAATCAGCGGATGACGCCTAATGGGCCAGTTGGTGGTCATATGCCTGCTGATGTGCTCAATGTGGATGATCCGGCGTGGCGTGCGGTGCCTCCTAGTGGTGGTGGTGCTCGGATTGCTGGTGGCGTGTTGATGGCTACTTCTGGGGTTGGTGCGGCTGGTGTTGCTGTGTCGCATGGTGGTGGTTTCTCGGGTATTGGTGGGCTTGCCACGGGTGTGGCTGGTTCTCCTTTGCGTTCTGTTGCTCCTGCTGGTGGTGTGTTGCGTCCTTCTGCTCTGTTAGGTGGCGGTGCGGTGGGTCGCGGCGCTGGCGTGGCGGGTATGCGTTCTGGTGTTGCTCCGGTTGGTTCGGGTGGCGCTGGTGGCCGTGGGGGTCTTGTGGGGTCGTCTGGTCTAAGTGAGGCTCGCTCTGGCGGTGGTGCTGCGGGTTCGCGTGGTGGTGTCGCCGGGCGTGGTGGTGCTGGTTCTGCGCGTGGGGCTGCTGGGGTTGTTGAGACTCGTGGCGCGGGTTCGCGTGGCGGTGGCGCCGGGCGTGGTGGTGCTGGTTCTGCGCGTGGTGCTGCTGGGGTTGTTGAGACTCGTGGTGCGGGTTCGCGTGGTGGTGTCGCCGGGCGTGGTGCTGCTGGTTCTGCGCGTGGTGCTGCTGGCGTGGTTGGGTCTGGGTCGAAGGGCCGTGGTAAGAAGAAGGATGAGGCGCGGCGGCGTAACTATGAGGTGGTGCGTGTGGATGGCCTGGATGAGTCCACTGTTGGTGTGATGGGTGGTGGTGCTGGTAGCGCTGATCAGTTGAGGCCGGTGTGCCGTGATGAGGGTGAGGATTGGTGAGTTTGTAGCGGCGTTTGTGTGGTCGCGTGGGGGGTCGCCCGGGTGTGGGCGGCCCCTGGCGCGATCGGTGTTTCGTGTTGTTGTGTGTTGGTTTTCTGCTTGTTGTGGTGTGATGCCGCCCAGGGCGAGGTGGGGGCGGCGGGTGTTGTACCAGTGGACCCAGGCGGCGGTTTCGTGCGTCGGCTTCCAATCGGGCTGGTTCCCCAGTAACGTCGCACGTAATTCCCGTGCACATATTTCAGACATTGAAATGTGGTCGCTGGAATTGCAACGTTTGTGGCCTATCTCGAAAAATGACCGCGTTAAATTGCGTGCGACTTTTGCTGGGGTGGTTACCGTCGTCACTTTCTGGTCTCTCTACAGCCCCGGCAACCGCGACCTGGCCTGCCGGTGCGCTCTCCATCGGGACCGTCAAGATTCGCCCCCTGTGCAACGGTCTTGACTTGGGCGGTGGAGGTTTGCAGCATGAGGAGCTGGCCGCCGGCGTGTTGGCGGCGTGTCGGCGATCGTCTCACAGATTCCGCGTTTGTTCTTGTGATTGGGTGCGCACCCGATCCGTAGGCAGTGCACCTCTTCTGATCGGGTGCATCGCTACGTAACGGGTGTAGCGCCTCGTAACGGGTGTAGCGCCTCGTAAGGGTGCAGTGTCCCGTAACAGGTGTAGTGCCTCGTAACGGGTGTGGTGCCCGCCATGCTGGTGCGTTGCCGCACGCTGCTCGTTGGCGTAGTGGCGTGCGGTGTTGTCGTGTTGCTCAGTCGCCTCGCTGGTATGGTTCCCCAGAAATGTCGCACGTAATTCCCCTGAGCCTATTTTAAACATTGAAATGTGGTTGTTGGAATTGCAACGTTTGTGGCCTATCTCGAAAAATGACCGCGTTAAATTACGTGCGACTTTTGCCTGGCCATGCCACTATTTGTGAGCACTCCGAAGGTAGTATCGATGATGTGAGAAATTATCTGTAGGTGGGGCCGTCATAGGGACTCTAGAGGTCTGCCGTTGTTGCTGCTGACTGGAGCCGGTGAAGGGATGTATACCTGTGTTGGCGAACAAAGCCGCTCCCTCTGCCCGACTCCTTGTGGGGAATTTCGTGTGGAAGAACGATGTGCCCATCCTTCTGCTGTGGATTCTGTTCATCTCGATACGAAGTTAGGAGGACCACCTTCTTCTGTCGGCTGCCTTTGAAGTGAGGGCCGACTATGCGCTCACCTTCTTCACTCAAGGTCCACTTGATAAGATCCGCTATTTTCTTATCATCTTGAGAAGTTGATGCTTCTAGCTCACTTGCGTGCTCTAGCGTCCAGGTGACTGAATCTACTATTAGTGTTATGCGAGGAACTTGGCGTTGGATACATCGTGACGCGTAAAACGCGAGGTGCCTAATCTCCTCCCTGAAGTATTTGCCGGCGGGGCAGATGTAGGCAGACTTCCTCTTGTAGGTCTCCCAGTTGCCCCGGCTGTTTGGGACGACTATGGTCTCCTGCTTTGTAATCGGTCGTCCACGCCATTGTGAATCCCAGGTTTCTTGGTAATTCTCTGTTATCCATGCACTAAATTGCGGCGAGATGAGCTTGGTAAGTTCGTTTACGCGTGACATGAGCATCGGGAGATCGTAGTCTTGGGCGTAATCGTGGTGCGCAATTCTATTGCGGAATTGTCGCACGTCATTCACAAGTGACCGAATACGTTTAGCGCTCGGTGGTCTACCTGTGCTTGGGTCTGTAAAAGCGCGGTGCAGAGCTCTTCTCCACAAGTCTTCATAGTTGACTCCTAGGATTCGAACCCAGAATCCAAACGTAAGGTTTGCGATAATCTGATCGCGTGATTCCGTTTTCTTCTCCCGCACCATGATCTCGCGTGCTGAAGAAATCGCGTCCTGTTCCTTTTGTTTCAGTTGACATGATTTCTGTAAAAACCAAGGGATGCCTCGCATAGCTTCGTCAAAATACTCTTTGAGTTGTTCGTCAAGCGCATTTCTCAGGAGAATTTCTGTCTGAGATAGCATGGGCAGGCATGCAGCCGCCATGCGTGTGTTCCAGGCATAGAGATCGAGAGCGAGTGAGAGGTCTCCTTCGCAGGTATGGAGATATGGTCGGAGACGGGGCTCGGTAATGAACGCGAGGAGGCCTTCGTTAGCCTCGTCGCTACGCTTGCTATCGCTCATCGTCCTAGTCTACCATTGCCAGTGGATGCCCCGGGGTGGCCTCTGCTTGATGCATGCTCCCGGGGCTGCGTCGTATCCGCTCGCGTCTTACAGCCAGGCATTCTCGTTCCGCAGTTTTCGATGGGCGGCCTGGGGCGTCCGACGGCGAAGTGTCACCACAGATGGGGAGGATCAGCGTGGAGTACGTGGCGCTGCTGCGCGGCATCAACGTCGGCGGTAAGAACAAGGTCGTCATGAGCGAGTTGCGCGAGCAGGTCGCCGGCGTGGGCTACGTGAACGTGCGTACCTACATCAATAGTGGCAATCTCCTCTTCGAGGCTGATGCCTCGCGTGAGGATGTTGCTCAGAGGATCGAGAACCTCCTGGCGTGCCGCTACGACTTCCCGATCCGACTGGCCCTCCTAACGGCGCAGGACTACCTTGCCCAGCTCGATGAGCTGCCCGACTGGTGGCACGGCGATGTGGCACGCCGCGACGCCCTGTTCTACACGCGTGGACTGGATCGAGACCACGTGCGCCAGCGCATCGAGGCCATGGAACTGGGCGACGAGGCCGTCCACTTCGGCGAGCACGCCGTATTTTGGGTCAAATTTGACGAAAAACAATTCCTCAAGACCGCCTACCACAAGCGCCTCCTGCGCGAGGACTTCTACCGCGAGGTGACGATCCGCAGTGGCGCGACGGTCGAAAGAATCGCGGCGATGCTCTCGCGGGGGTGAGGCGCCAGGTTGGCGGCCTCTGCGAGGCTGAGGCGAGTGTGAGGGCGGTGTTGTGCCGCTCAGTCGCCTCGCTGGAGTGGTTCCCCAGAAATGTCGCACGTAATTCCCCTTCGTGTATTTCAAGAGTTGAAATCAGATCGTTGGAATTCTGCGGTTTTCTGGATACCTATGAAAAGTGAGGGTACCCAAATTACGTGCGACTTTTGGGGGAGAGGGGCCAGGAGAGCCGAGGAGGACACGGGTTAGTGTGGAACCTGTCTGATCGTGATTTTGGCCCCCGCGCGAGCCCCTGCGGCCCCGATGCAGCCCAAAACCCGTAGGCTGGTGTCAGTTCACGAGAAAACGAGGAGACACCATGGCCTCACACAGCGGGCGCCCCGGCGCCATCCGTAAGAAGGGCACCAAGAAGGGCGCGCAGGTCGGCACCGGCGGCCACTCGCGCCGCCGCCTCGAAGGCAAGGGCCCGACCCCCAAGGCCGAGGACCGCACCTACCATCCCGCCCACAAGCGCAAGGTGAAGCGCGAGGCCCGTGAGGCTCAGGAGGCCGCGATCGCGCGCGCACGCGCCAAGTCGTCGATCCGCGTCAAGCCCGGCCACGAGTTGATTGCTGGCCGCAACCCGGTCGCCGAGGCCGCCCGCGCCTCGGTCCCGATTGAGCGCGTCTTCATCCTTGACAATGTGAAGGATGATCGCGTGGAGGAGGTCGTGCGCCTCGCCTCCGCCATGGGTGCTCCCGTTTACGAGGTCACCCGCCGCGACCTGGATGTCGCAACTGACGGTGCCGTCCACCAGGGCGTCGCCATCGAGGTGCGCGGCTACGAGTACGCCGACGCCTCGGATCTGATCGCTGGCTCCCTGCAGCAGCTGGGCCACCCGCTCCTCGTCGCCCTCGACCAGGTGACCGACCCCCACAACCTGGGCGCGGTCCTGCGCAGTGCGGGCGCGTTCGGTGCGGACGGCGTCATCATCCCCGATGTGCCGCACGAGGAGTCGGGTGAAATGCGCGAAATTTGCGCGGCGCACGACTTTCCCTTGATGGAGTTCATCACGCCGGGCACGACGCCCGAGCGCATGAAGGAGACGTGCGCGAGTGCTGCAGGCTTCATCTATTGTGTGTCGAACAACG
>ERZ773214.273-NODE-273-length-35890-cov-32.106265_pt1 | contig 35890 bp, 36 predicted proteins | sample MGYA00511238_ERZ773214 | MGnify/ENA primary metagenome ERZ773214 (study PRJEB29015, sample SAMEA2738157) | human oral metagenome | biome: human oral; feature: human-associated habitat; material: saliva | place: China | collected 2259 ... | reverse complement strand
GAAGGTGCTCATGAGAAATCCCCTAAATGTCTTGGTGGGAATTTAGGGGATTTTGGGGAATTTTGCAAAGGTCACAACATATATCATCTTGACTGCCGTGTATCTCACCATTTCACATAATGAACAAATATGTGAACATTAATAAAAAAGATAACAAAATAATAGATGAACTCACACCAACTATTTTTACAAGCAAATTTTATATATAATTTGCGTAAAATAATATTGAATGCAATCATCAAAGCAAATGTTATGTACAAATTTGACATTTCGCATCACCATTCAACTTGGAGTTAGCGGCTGCTTTCTTGATGCAGAAGGTTCGGATCAATATAATGGCGCATATCCACCGACAGCTCCTCCTATAACTCCGCCACAAATGATTTAATAAAGCCGGATTTTTACCGTCCTAAACAGCAGTATAATTAATCCCTAATTGATATTTGATAGGCTTTTATCCTTGGCTTTATTTTAAGCATACCATTTGAATTACGGCTTTACTCCCATAAATAACTGACGTTACCATACAATTCTGCCTTTTCTCTTATACCATAAGGTATGCCTACCATACTCAAACCCATATTCGTATTCCGATTATTTTCTTGAAGTCCAGTTGAAATAAAAATAAACTTGCTGAACCTGTTTGGATATAGATAGTAGAAGATAATTCCGAATGCCCACTTTCACTATTTACATAACTGACAGCATATTATGATTTGACCTTCCCCTATCAGTCTGCAATAACTCCAAATTTAAAGGAAGTTCAACTAAAGCAACAGACGGTACAAGGGAAAAATTGGGATGAAAATATTTTTCATGTCTTTCTCTATTTCTCATCATATTTTTCAAAAATTAATTTCTCAAATATTTATTGTCAACAATTTTTTTGTAAATTTTTCAAAATAAACAATGACAAAACGCCAAATTAAAAGCTTAAAGCTTTTTAGACAGTTGAGTTTATCAAAAACAGAACCAGTAAATCATTTTCAGACAATTTTTTCTATAAGCAATCCGCCACATGAAAAAACGCTCCAATCCCCTCCCTCTTTTAAACGGTGTAAAGCCCAGCTATTTGGTGCTGCCGCATGAAAAAGAGTTCTACGGCCTGCCGCTCCTGCATTTTCTCTGCACACGCTTTCCTTTTATCGGTGAAGAAAATTGGCGCAGGCGGCTGAACAGCGGCTTCGTGGTGGGTGCGGACGGGGTGCCGCTTAACGAGCATACTGTGTTTGAAGCAGGCAAGACGATGTTTTATTACCGTGAAACCAGCAGAGACAGCGAACCGCAGATTCCTTTTGAAGAGAAGATTCTGTTTGTCGATGAACATCTTATCGTGGTTGATAAACCGCATTTTCTGCCCGTCATCCCCAGCGGGCGTTTTTTGCGTGAAACGCTGCTGACCCGCCTGCGCCTGCGGCCGGAATTGCAGCATTTGAATGTAGCGGACATTACGCCGATTCACCGCTTGGACAAGGATACGGCAGGGGTCATGCTGCTGTCGCACAATCCTGCCACGCGCCGCGATTATCAAACCATGTTCCAAAATAAAACTGTCTGCAAAACTTATGAGGCAATCGCGCCGACGCGGACGGATTTAGCTTATCCGCTAAACATTTCTTCACGCATGGTGCGCGGGGAAAAATTTTTTACGACACTTGAAGTGGAAGGTGAGCCGAACGCGCACACAACAGTCGAGCTTATCGAAAACCGCGGCGCGTTCAGCCTTTACCGCCTTACGCCGCATACGGGGAAAAAACACCAACTGCGCGTGCATATGATGAGCCTGGGCATGCCGCTGATGAACGATGCGCTTTATCCCGTTCCGTCTGCGGCAGGTGATGAGGATTATGGGAAACCTTTAAAACTTTTGGCAAAACGAATTGAGTTTACCGATCCTGTCAGCGGACAGGCACGGATGTTTGAAAGCGGTTTTGAATTATAGCGATAGGGTTGTTTTTGATAAAGGTCGTCTGAAAGCTGGTTTTCAGACGACCTTTATTATTGGATTTCCTCGGTGAAATGACGATACGGCTGCTTTCCATTTTTATCTGCTACAAAAGCGGACTGACTAAGCGGACAGTGTTTTCAATCAGTCCGCGGAATTTGGAGCGTTGCTGCCATGCTTTGACGGTGATGTAGCTGCTGTTTTTGAGGTAGTCGCGTTGCAGGTTGCAGATTTGTTTGGTGATGTCGCGGTCGTAGATGGCGAGGCTGATTTCGAGGTTGAGGAAGAAGCTGCGCATGTCCATGTTGACTGTGCCGAAGAGGACGTAGTCTTCGTCTATGGTCATGGTTTTGGCGTGTAGCAGTCCGCCTTTGAACATGGCGATTTTAACGCCTGCGTCGAGCAGCATGGGGTAGTAGGCGCGGGAGGCGTAACGCACCATGAGGGAATCGACTTTGGCGGGCAGGATCAGGGTAACTTTGACGCCGCGTTTGGCGGCGATAGTCAATGCCATCAGGAGGGGTTCGTCGGGGACGAAATAGGGGGTGGTGATGGTGATTTGTTTGGTGGCGGCGTAAATCGCGCTGATGATGGTTTCGTAAATGACGTGGCTGCCTTGTTCGGGCGCGGAGGGGATGACTTGGGCGACGATGTCGCCCTGCTGCATTTTTTCGGGAAGGATTTCGGGAATGCGCTCTTGTGCCTGCGTCAGATATTGCTGTACGCCTTCGAGGTTTTCGTCGGTTTCGACGGCGAGGTCGGCAAAGAAGATGGCGGAGAGTTCGAGTACCATCGGGCCGGTGCAGCGCATCATGACGTCCACCCATTCGCCGACGCCGGAATCTTTTTTGAAGAAGCGGGGATCGACGAGGTTGAAGCTGCCGGTGTAACCGATTTTGCTGTCGATGACGAGGATTTTGCGGTGGTTGCGCAGGTCGGTGCGGGTGAAGAAGGTGCGCCAGACGCCGACGGGCAATGAGGCGTGGACTTCTATGCCTGCTTCGCGCAGGGTTTCTACCCAGCCGCTATCGAAAAAGCGGCTGCTGCCGACGGCGTCGGCGAGGATGGCGCAGTCCAAACCTCTGTCGGCGGCGGCGAGGAGTTCGTTTAACAGTTCTTCTATCCTGCCTTCGGGTTCGATGATGTAGAAGGCGAGCATGCAGGAATGGCGGGCGGCGCGGATGTCGGCAAGCATGGTGTCGATGATTTCATCGGTGGTGGACAGCAGCGTCATGGCGTTGTTGCGCGTTGCACCCAGCCCCGTGCCTTTGGCGGCGACTCTGCTGATGCCGTGATAACGGGATTTGACGTTGTCGCCGACGCCGAGGTAGATCTCGGAGAGGTAGGTTTCGGCGAAACTTTGGTAGAAGCGGTTCATCTCGCCCGTACGCTTTGCCCGCGCCGTGCCGAGTCGGGGTTCGCCGATAAGCAGGTAGGCGATGGTTCCGAAGACGGGGAAAAGGAAGAGGATAATCAGCCAGGCAAAGGTGGAGCCGATGTTTTTTTGTTTGTACAACACACGCAAAACGCAGCCGAGCGCGGCGCAGGTGTGGGCGAAAATGAAGATTTCTGTCCAGGTGATGTCTTTTAGAAAAGTCATGTTTGATAGGCGGTGGAGGAATGGCGGAAGCGGATGTGTTTTTGAGTCTGACTGGTTTGAGGCGGTAAGGTTCAGATGATGAGTATATACAAGGTCGTCTGAAAATGAGTATAGCGATTTTTCAGACGACCTTTTTCCGCGCTCAATCAGGCATGATATTGGCGCGACAGTTCGTGTACGGCATCGACTAAGATTTTGGCGTGTTCGGGATCGGCGTGTTGGTTGATGCCGTGTCCGAGGTTGAAGACATGACCGCTGCCGTGTCCGTAGTCGGCAAGGATGCGCGCGACTTCAGTGCGGATGGATTCGGGCGTGCCGAAGAGGGCAAACGGGTCGAAGTTGCCTTGCAGGGCGACTTGGTTGCCGACGCGGTGGCGTGCTTCGCCGATGTTGCATGTCCAGTCCAAACCCAATGCGTCTGCACCGATTTCCGCCATGTTTTCCAGCCACAGCCCGCCGCCTTTGGCAAACACGATGACGGGAACGCGTCTGCCTTCGCTTTCGCGTTTCAATCCGGCGACGATTTGGCGGATGTATTTGAGGCTGAATTCTTTAAACGCAGCGTCGCTCAGGACACCGCCCCAAGTATCGAAAATCTGTACAGCCTGGGCGCCCGCGTCGATTTGGGCGTTGAGGTAGGCGGTAACGGCTTGGGCGTTGGTGTCGAGGATTTTGTGCAGCAAATCGGGGCGCGAGTACATCATGGTTTTGATGGTGCGAAATTCTTTGCTGCTGCCGCCTTCGACCATGTAGCAGGCGAGCGTGAACGGGCTGCCGGAGAAGCCGATAAGCGGTACGCGACCGTCCAATGCTTTGCGGATGGAAGTTACCGCGTCGAAAACGTATTGCAGTTTTTCCATATCGGGAACTTGTAGCTTGGCGATGTCGGCTTCGTGTTGCAAGGCGTGTTCGAATTTCGGGCCTTCGCCTTCGGCAAAATACAGTCCCAAGCCCATTGCGTCGGGGACAGTCAGGATGTCGGAGAATAAAATCGCCGCGTCCAAATCGAAGCGTTCTAAGGGTTGGATGGTGACTTCGGTCGCCAATTCGGTGTTTTTACACAAATCGAGGAAGCTGCCCGCTTTCGCGCGCGTGGCTTTGTATTCGGGAAGATAACGCCCCGCCTGACGCATCATCCAAATCGGCGTGTATTCGACGGGCTGTTTGAGCAGGGCGCGGAGGAAAGTGTCGTTTTTCAAAGAGGTCATGTGGGGCTTTCGGTTTGTTTGTAAAACAGGGAAGGAAAACGGTTTTCAGACGACCTTTGCGGCTGTTTCTGCAATGAAAGGTCGTCTGAAAAGGGGATAGATAAGGATGTTTCCTAAACTCAGCTGTGCTGTTCCAAAGCTGCGTGGCGCTCTTCTTCGGAAACGGCTTCCAAAACCAATTTCCGCTGTTCCTGAGCTTTTTGCGGCTGCCCAGTTTCGTCGAGTACGCGCGCCAGCATGAGGCGGGCGGCGATGCTCGGTTGCAGGGCGATGCTGGCTTCGAGGTAACTTTGTGCCTTGCCCCACAGGCTGCGGCCGTAGGCAAGCTGTCCGAGGTACATCAAGAGCGGCGCGTCGTCAGGTTTGTCTTTCAGCCAAGAATCGGCAAGGTCGATGGCTTTTTGCTGACCGCGTTCGTTAAAGAAGCGGACGCTTTCGACAAAGGCTTCCAAAAGTTCGGGACGGCGGTTTTGCGGATAGTAGTGGCGTACCCATTTGACGGCTTCAGTATAGAGTCCGAGACGCTCGTATTTTTCAGCAATGGCGACACACAATTCGTCTGCTTTGAGTGCTTCGGGAATACGCTTCAGACAGGCTTTCAGACGAGCTGCGTCTGATGCTTCCGCCAAAAGGCGGCGGTATGCCCAGCTTTGGTATTGCTCCGCTTCAAAATCATTAATCGCGCCGGCCTTCATCAGTTTTTCAGATTTCGCCAACACATCTTCCGCATCGCCGTGATCAAAGGCATAGCGCAGTTGTAGGCGAGCGAGGCGGGACAGGTTGGGATGGATGCGCGCGGCGGCGTTTAGATTTTCCAGAGCGGTCGGATAATCGCGACGGCTGAGTGCGGATTCTGCCAACAACAGATAACGGGAAAGCTGCTGTTTGTTCGGCAGTTTTTCGATGTCTTTCAGGTAGTGGTCGCGCAGCTCGAAGTTTTCCATTTGGTCGGCGGCGTGTGCGCCTAACATCAGCGCAAGGTTTCGGTTGTCGCCGGCTTCTTTGTTTTCCAATACTTTGGCGGCTTCTTGCTCCGCTTTTTCAAAACGGCCTTCGAAAAACGCCAAACCTGCGCTGTTCAAAGCGACGGCTGCCTGACGACCTTTGCGCGCCGTGCCGAAACGCTGCATACGGGCGGGGATGTTCATCAGGCCGACGATGAATTTGATCAGGAAATACAGGGCAACGACAAAAAGGACCAGCCCTAAGATAAAGGCGTGCAGGTTGACCCGCATCATGACTTGTCCGACGACGATATAGACATTACCCGTGTAAACACCGGAAGTCAGGACGATACCGACTGCGGCTGCGAATAAAACGACAATCCAGACGACAGCTTTCATGCGCGGCCTCCTTTGGTCTCAACATCGGCGGCAGGACGGCTTTGTTTTTCAGGAGCCGCTTTCTTTTCCGGCTCGGAAATGTTTTGCGGCTTAGTCCTGGAAGGCAGCGCCGGAGCTTCTAAAGGTTTCGCTTCTGTTTGGGCGGCAGGGGCGGGTTTCTGCGCAGGAGCGGGTCTTGCTTTGGCAGGATGGGGAGCCTTCGGTGCAGAAGCGTTTTCATTTACCGGCGCAGCGGTTTGAGGAACGGCCGCTTCGGAAGCGGCGGAGGGCAGAGGCGCAGACGCAGCAGTCGTTACGGGTTCAGGCAGTGCGACCGGAGTGCGCGTGCCGTCTTGATAGGCGCGGACTGCGCTGAGGCTGGCTTTCAAGCTGTCGTCTGAAATCATGCGTACTTCTAGCGCTTTCAATTCGGACAATTCTTTCAACCATGCCTGCGTCGCGGGCGATTTGCCGTCAAAGTATTGTCTAACCGCGGCTTCGACGTAGTTTAAATCGCTTTGATAAACCTCGCCGTTGTGCTGCATCAGTGCGGTACGCGCGTCCAAAAGGCGCAGGCGCAGGTTTTCGCGGACGAAATACGCCTGTTCGGGCGAAAGCAGCATCGCGTCTTTATTGTCAAGTCGGCGGACTTCCACCAGCCCTTTCAGCGCAACCAAAGATTTATCCCAAGCATTTTGCCACCAAGAGCCTGAAGATGCGCCGTTGCTTTGCGCCTGCTCGCCCGGCTGCAATACGCCGTCCAACACCAGCGGCAGACCGGAAACGGCGGTTTCCAAACGGTCGAGGCGCAACGCCGTGCCGGAAATATCGACATAAGGGCGGTTTTTCAATGCCGCCAAATCATGGCTGACGGCTTGCTTGATGGGCAGTAGTTCGGGCTGGTCGAAATGGCTCAGGCGGCCGTCGATGTGTTCTAACACCGCCGCTGCGCCTTGTACGTTGCCTGATAAAAGCAGTTGCTGAGAAGCAAGGTTCAACATGGTTTCCGCTTCGTCAACCAGCCAGTTGACGCGCCCTTTGGTCAGCTCTTGATACGCTTTTTGCGTCAACAGGATTTGTTCGTTGTTTGCCATTTGCGCTTTGCCCAAGCGGTCGATTTCGGCTTGGATGGCGGTTTGGCGGTTTAAATGGTCTTTCAGGAGTAAGGCGTTTTCAGATTCGCCCAAGGCGGCTTTATCGAGCTTTTGGTTAAACGAAAGCTCTTGGTTTTTCAAGACGTTCTGTCCCTGTACAAACAAAAAGCCGCTTGCGCCCAAACCCAATAGCGCCAGCACCAGCGCGCCGACTGCCAGCCCTCTGCCGCCGGATTGTTTGATGATGACGGGGGCGGGTTGGTTTTGGGGAAGATTTTTAGATTCAGACATGTGTGTTCCTGTGTATTCGGAGGTTTGAGGCTGCTTGGCCTTTTTCGGAGCCGCTGTTTCAGACGACTCCGCGTTGCCTTGACTGTCGACGATAATCGGCCGACCGGCTTCGTTTGCTTCGGATGGATTGTCTTCAGACCGGCTCATCGGTTTGCTCCTTAGGAAGTAATGAAAGTGCCGCTTTTAGAGAAGCGACGACCCGTATGTGGCGCGCACCCGCCTCGCGAAGCGCGTCGGCTATGCGCGGATGATGGGTGAAGTATAACAAGGATTCGAAGAATCGGGAAAATTGCGGCGGAATCTGAGCAAACAGCCCGCGTACCAACTCGCCCGAAGCGATAAAGGCGGCATCAATCGATTCGGCATCAAAATCCTGCCAATTCAATTCATTAGGTCGTCTGAAATACACTTCCGCGATTTCGACCGCAAAGCCTTTTTTCTTTAACGACTCCGCCAAAAAATCGCGCCCGCCGCGTCCGCGCACAATCAATACGCGCGCGCCTTGCGGCAACGTATCCCAAACTGGCAGCCGCAACACCGCCTCGCTGTCGTTGCCTTCTTGCGGCACAAAAACATTTTTTGCGCTACAACGCTGCAAAGCACGACCGCTTGCCTGCCCAACCGCAATCTGAGCCTTCAGGTCGTCTGAAAAATCCACATACGGCGCAGCGGTTTCAACTGCCGTCGGACTGACCCAAAATACCGCGTCCGCACGGGAAAACTGTTCTTTCAAACCGAGCAACGCCGTTTCATCCGGCTCAATTTCAACCGGACTCAACACCCGCGCGCTCCACCCCGCCTGCGAACAGGTTCGCACATCATCTCCCGCACGCGCGGACGGACGGACAATCAGCATGACAGGCATTTCAGACGACCTCTTTAAATAAGGTTAAACCCAAGTTGTACAAAAAATATGGGAAAAAGTAAATATAAAAGCGCAATGCCGACGCAGGCGGGAATCCATCAAACTCATCAAATTCATCAAATAAACAGACGGTACAACATCGATGCTGATCGTATTAGAAGTTTCCAAATAAAAACGCAAGCTATAGGTTGATTTATCCCAAACCCTTGTTATCCGGCCATACTTAAAAGGTCGTCTGAAAACCTGTTTCGTTTTCAGACGACCTTTCTTCACACATAACAACGCCCTATTGTCCTTCCTCTTCCAGCAACACCGACGGCCGCTGCGCTTTCCTCAGCTCTTCCACTTCATCTAAAAGCCGCATAATCAGGCCCAACGCCGGGATGCCGGCCTCAAAATCACGGCTCAGACGCTGTGCGCGGCGGATGCGTGCAAGGTGGAAACCGCTGAACGTAGTTTGTTCGGGCTTGCCGCCTATGCTGATGATGTCTTCCTCGATGAGTTCCAACAGCCAATCGCGGCGGCAATGGCTGACAGCGATGATTTCATCAAAAGTCAATGTGATGTCGGTGGATTGCGTCATGGTTTATCCTTTCTTTCATGCGTGTTTTGCAGCGAAATGCTCTGCCAGTTTCTCCCATGCGGCACGGTCGGCTTCACTTTCTGCAACAGGGACATTGATGCGGATATTCAAGTATAGGTCTCCCGCCTCTTTTGCCGGAATGCCCTTGCCTTTAAGGCGGATGGTTTTGCCGCTCTGAGTGTTGGCGGGCAGATTGACCTGTAAGCGGCCAGATGCGGTAGGAACGATGATTTTGCCGCCCAATACCGCTTCCCACGGTTTGACGTCTATCGTCTGATATACGTCTTTTCTGTTTTTGACGTATAAGTCCGGCCGGTCGTGGAACTTGATTTTCAAGTACAAATCCCCGTTCGCTCCACCATTGCTGCCCGGCAACCCCTGCCCTGCCAAACGGATTTGCTGACCTTCGGCGATGCCTTTGGGAATTTTGACGTTGAGGGTTTTGCTTTGGTAAGCCATACGGCCGTATTCGTCCAAAGTCGGCACATTCAAAGTCAGACTGCGCTCAGCACCGGTATAGGCTGCATAAATATCAATGCTCAATTCGGCGTGTTGATCCTCTCCCTTGACGGGACCGCGCGGCTGCTCGGGTCGGGAGCCGGCGTGGCGGAACGATGAAAACAAGTCTTCGAAATTAAAGTCGCCCGCGCCGAACGGCTCCCCTTCCCGGTACTCATAACGGAAGCTTCCGCCGTCGAAACCTTTGCCGAACGGGTTACCGTCTTGCCCGAACGGATTGCCCCCTGCGTTGCGGCCATAAGGGTTTGCCAGCATTTCATCATACTCGGCACGCTTTTCCTTGTCGGAAAGCGTCTCGTAAGCACGGTTGATTTCCGCCGTACGCTCAACGGCATCCGGCTCTTTGCTCACATCGGGATGGTATTTGCGCACCAGCTTACGGTAGGCTTTTTTAATAGCGGCTTCATCCGCATCTTTAGCGACGCCCAATATTTCATAATAATTTTTTTCTGCCATGTTATTCCTTTGATTAATAATATCCAAAATTTTTATTGGATTTATAGTTAAGGGCAATCACTCTAAAATCAAGTCGGACGGAAATAAAAAACGCCGTTTCGGCAAACGGCGTTTTTAAAGATTGATTTGATGCTTGACCACCTGAATTATTGGACATTACGCGATCTTTTCCATTTCAATGCATATCCGGCAACGACAGGCAGCAAAGCCAGAAAAGATTTGAAAATCCAGTTTGCGTACCAAGGTTTTACAACCACAATCGCTGCCGCTTCAGAATTCGGCACAATAATATCTTTGACGGCAAGCCAATCCAACATCGGCCACCAGCAAGCAACAAGACATCCTAAAAAAACAGGCCAAATCGTGCGCTCCCAGCCCTTTTGCCAAAAGCGGAAACATACCGCCGCCCAAATCAAAGTCAGCCCGGTGATCAACATCACCGTATAAGCATCCGCCCCACAAAATGCGGCCAAAAAATACGTCAAAACCACCCATAAAACAGCCAGCACCAAAACAATGATTTCTTCAGGACGTTTAAACATTTTTACAGCTCCAAAATCTTTTCCTGCAAAGGAAACAACCGTGTACCAACAAACGACACTATACCCGAAACGACATGCTTTGAATATGCGCCGCCTTTGAATTTTCAGACGACCTTGGTACCTGCCCTACTCTGTTACAATGCTAATCATTTAAAACCAAGGTCGTCTGAAAAAACATTCCGTTTTCAGACGACCTTCAAACATACCTTTTCAATCATGATGAACACACCACCCGCTCCCGAGAAAATACCCGCAGAAATTCCGCAAGACCAAACCGTACCGCGCAGCAATACCGACAACGCGCCGCGTTCCGCCATCCACCAAACGCTTTATTCCACCGATACGTTTGCCCAGCACGATTATCTCGCGGGTAAAAAACTGCCCGACATCGTCCGTCCGCAAGCGGGGCAGACCAACTGGCTGCATTTCGTCGGCATCAACAACGCCGCGCTGCTCAAACACACGCTCGAACCTTACGGCATCCACGAGCTGGTCATCGAAGACATCCTCAGCCGCAAACAACGCCCCAAAATCGAAGACTATGGCAATTATCTGTTTATCGCCGCGCAGGTTTACCACTATACTGCCGCCGGCAAACTGAATTCCGACCAGGTGTATCTGATTATCGGCAAGGATTTTGTGTTGTCGTTCCAGCAAAAACCGCTGGGCCTGTTCAGCCAGTTGCGCCGCCAAATGAGCGAAAACCTGCGCGGCATCCTCGGTAAAAACACCGCCTTCCTCGCCTATTGCCTGCTCGACCGCATCGTGGACGACTATTTCATCGTCTTGGAAGAATACAACAACCGCGTCGAAGCCATAGACAAATCCCTGTTTAAAAACGAAAACAGCGACATCCTCGGCAAAATCCACCGCCTCAAGCGCGACGCCGTCCGCCTGCGCCGAACGCTCTTGCCCTTGCGCGATGTGTTCTATCAGCTTGCCGTGCGCGGCGATTTCGCCATTTTCAAAGGCGAGTCCACCGTCTATCTGCGCGACGTGTACGACCACAACATGCAGCTTCTCGAATCGCTCGACGCCTCCCGCGACATGGTGTTGAGCATGATGGACATCTACCTTTCCTTTCAGTCCAACCGCATGAACCAGCAAATGCGCGTCCTGACCGTCATCACTATCATCTTTATGCCGCTGACCGTTATCACCGGCATCTACGGCATGAACTTCGACAACATGCCCGAGCTGCATTGGCATTACGGCTATTTTATGGTCTTGGGTTTGATGTTGTGCATCATCGTCGGGTTGCTGATTTTCTTTTCGCGTAGGAAATGGTTATAAAGCCATAAAAAATTCCAATTGCCGTATATTCATATATTAAATACACTCATTATTAAGGTCGTCTGAAACCATTCAAACCACTCACAGACCGCCCGTTTCAACACAAACATTTATTTCAAAAAGAGGAACATCATGGAACAAGCCCGCCAACTCCCTTCACACGAACTCATCATGTCCGAGCTGATGATGCCGGACACCGCCAATTTCAGCGGCAACGTCCACGGCGGCGAACTTTTGCGCCTGCTCGACCAAGTCGCTTATTCCTGCGCCAGCCGTTACAGCGGCAATTACTGCGTTACCCTGTCTGTCGATAAAGTCTTGTTTAAAGAGCCGATACACGTCGGCGACTTGGTAACCTTCTACGCCAGCGTCAACTACACGGGCAGAACCTCGATGGAAATCGGCATCCGCGTCGAAGCGCAAAACATCCGCACCGGCGAAGTGCGCCATACCAACAGCTGCTACTTCACCATGGTTGCGGTTGAAGACGGCAAACCCGTTCCCGTTCCACCGCTGGAAATCACCACCGAGCGTCAACGCTGCCGTTACGAAAAAGCCAAAAAACGCAAAGCCTTGAGCCTTCAGACATCGGACGAAACTTCTTGCGGATGCTGAAAACGGACGGAGACCTTTGCAAAAATAGTCTGTTAACGAAATTTGACGCATAAAAATGCGCCAAAAAATTTTCAATTGCCTAAAACCTTCCTAATATTGAGCAAAAAGTAGGAAAAATCAGAAAAGTTTTGCATTTTGAAAATGAGATTGAGCATAAAATTTTAGTAACCTATGTTATTGCAAAGGTCTCCATAGGTGTTTATGGTTCCGAATGCCATCGGAGAGGCAAAGCTGCTGCGGTGGACAGTGTCTCTTTGGATGAGATGGTTGAAGTCATCTGTTCTCAGAGTGGGCGGTATGTATGGGAAAACCAGTATTCTGTTGCTTTACCTGAAATCAAGGCGGGTGATTTTTATAATGTTTGAAAGAATAAAGTCAATGGATTTATTTCTATCCGTACTGTCTGCGGTTTCATTGTTTTGTCTTGATATAAATTAACCTGCCAAAATGAAAAGGTCGTCTGAAAAGTTTCAGACGACCTTTTGTTTAAGCTGTCATCAGCTTAACTTGCCGTGGCATTGTTTGTATTTCAGGCCGCTGCCGCAAGGGCAGGGGTCGTTGCGGTGGACGACTTGGCCTTGGGCGGCAAGTGCTTCGGGGCTGAAATCCGTTCCGTCGGGATCGAACGCTTCGGTAACCAAATTGGTTTGGGATTGTCCGAGCAGCTCTTCCATATCGGGCGCTTCGGAGTGGATGGTTTGGATGCCGACGGGTGCGGGTTCGGCAATTTCTTCTACATCGGTGTTGCGCTCGATTTGGACGGAGGTCAAGAGGGCGGCGGTTTGATGCTTGATGCCGCGCCACAGGTTTTCAAACATGGCGAAGGCTTCGCGTTTGTATTCCTGTTTCGGATTTTTCTGTGCATAGCTGCGCAGGTGGATGCCTTGGCGCAGGTAGTCCATGGCGGCAAGGTGTTCGCGCCATTGCAGGTCGATGACTTGCAGCATGACGTTGCGTTCGAAATCCGCCATCGGTTTTTTACCGACCAGCTCGACTTTGGCTGCGTATTCTTCTTCCACGCGTTTAATCAGACGCTCTTTGATGTCCTGATTGTCCAATGTGGTGTCTGCTTTGAGCCATGCTTGGATGTCTTCGTGCAGGCGGAATTCGGCGGCAAGCTGGCTTTCGAGTGCGGGGATGTCCCATTGCTCTTCCATGCTGTCGGGCGGTATGTACAAATCGACCAAATCGCTGATGACTTCTTCGCGGATACCTTTAGTCAGGTCGCTGACGTCTTTGCTGTTGAGGATTTCGTTGCGTTGGTGGTAGATGACTTTACGTTGGTCGTTGGCAACGTCGTCGTATTCCAATACTTGTTTGCGCATGTCGAAGTTGCGGCCTTCGACTTTGCGTTGCGCGCCTTCGATTTGACGGGTCAACATGCCGTGTTCGATAGCGACGCCGCGTTCCGGCGCAAGGCGGTTGAGGATGGCGGCGGCGCGGTCGAGCGCGAAGAGGCGCAGCAGCGGGTCTTCAAACGAGAGGTAGAAGCGGCTGGAGCCGGGGTCGCCCTGACGGCCTGCGCGTCCGCGCAATTGGTTATCGATACGGCGGCTTTCGTGGCGTTCGGTACCGATGATGTGCAGACCGCCTGCTGCGACCACTTGGTCGTGTTCTGCCTGCCAGCCATTTTCAAGGGCGGCGATTTGTGCGGCTTTTTCTTTGTCGCTCAGGTTTTCGTTGGACTGGATGGCTTCGATTTGATGTTTGAGGCTGCCGCCAAGAACGATGTCGGTACCGCGGCCCGCCATGTTGGTCGCGACGGTAATGGCGCCGACTTTACCGGCTTGGGCGACAATCAGGGCTTCGCGTTCGTGTTCTTTAGCGTTAAGGACGTTGTGCGGTAGTCCGGCTTTTTGCAAAAGATTGGAGACCAGTTCGGAGTTTTCGATGCTGGTGGTACCGACGAGGACGGGTTGTCCGCGTTTGTGGCATTCTTCGATGTCTTTGACGACGGCTTCGAATTTTTCTTCGGCAGAACGGAAAATCTGGTCGTTGAAGTCTTTACGCTGTACAGGGCGGTTGGTCGGGATGATGACGGTTTCGAGGTTGTAGATGCTTTGGAACTCGAAAGCTTCGGTATCGGCGGTACCAGTCATGCCGGAGAGCTTGGTGTACAGGCGGAAATAGTTTTGGAAGGTGATGGAGGCGAGGGTTTGGTTTTCGCGTTTGATTTCCACGCCTTCTTTGGCTTCGACGGCCTGGTGCAGACCTTCGGACCAGCGGCGGCCGGACATCAGACGACCTGTAAATTCGTCCACGATGACGATTTCGCCGTCTTGGATGACGTAGTGTTGGTCTTTATGGAATAACGTATGCGCGCGCAATGCTGCCATGAGGTGGTGCATCAGAGCGATGTTGGCGGCGGAGTAGAGGGAGTCGTTCTCTTGCAGCAAGCCCATTTGAATCAGGATTTGCTCGGCGTGTTCGTGACCCGCTTCGCTCAAGATGACTTGGTGTGCTTTTTCATCAACCCAGTAATCGCCTTCGCCTTCTTCGGTTTCTTGGCGGATAAGGTGCGCGGGAAGACTGTTCATGATTTGGTACAGCTGGATGTTGTCATCCGCCTGACCGGAGATAATCAGCGGGGTACGCGCTTCGTCGATCAGAATGGAGTCCACTTCATCCACTACGGCAAAATTCAATTCGCGCTGAACTTTGTCGTATTGGTCGGTAACCATATTGTCGCGCAGGTAGTCGAAACCGAATTCGTTGTTGGTACCGTAGGTAATGTCGGAGCCGTAGGCGTTTTGACGGTCAAACGGCTGCATATCGGCGATGATGACGCCGACGGTTAAGCCGAGGAAGTTGTAGAGCGGCGCCATGATGCCCGCGTCCCGCGAGGCAAGATAGTCGTTGACGGTAACAACGTGTACGCCTTTGCCGGACAAGGCGTTGAGGTAGACGGCAAGGGTGGCGACCAGGGTTTTACCTTCACCGGTACGCATTTCGGCGATTTTGCCGTTGTGCAGCACCATACCGCCGATAAGTTGTACGTCGAAGTGGCGCATACCGAGTACGCGGCGGGATGCTTCGCGGCAGACGGCGAATGCTTCGACCAAGATGTCGTCCAGAGTCTGTCCGTTGGCAAGACGTTGTTTGAATTCGGCTGTTTTAGCCTGTAAATCCGCATCGCTCAAGGCTTTCATTTGTTCTTCGAGTGCGTTGATTTTGGCAACGGATTTACGATATTGTTTCAGCAGTCGATCGTTGCGGCTGCCGAAGATTTTCTTAGCAATGTTTGTCAGCATGAAATAGTTCCTGCGCCTGATATAAAATAATGGCGAAACGGGGATTTTAACACAAGCCTCGCGGCAAGGCAGTCATGCCGTTTGAAATATAGGCAGTTTTACCGGATTTCAATCTTGATAATACAACCGTACACTTTGAAAAGGTCGTCTGAAACATATGAATTTGGAACAATTAGGCAAACGGGATACGCGGTTGGCGGGATTGTTGCAGCAGTCGCAACAATGGCGCAGGCTGGATGCGGCAGTCAAACGCATCCTTCCGGCAAACCTGCATCCGCACTTTCAAACCGCCTGCATCGAAGAGGGCAGGCTGGTGTTGCTGGCGGCAAACGGTATGGCTGCCTCGCGTCTGAAAATGATATTGCCCGCGCTTGTGCCGCAGCTTCAGGAGTTGAATGCAGGTATTCAAGATGTAGCGGTCAAAGTCGTACCGAAGTCGCCTGCGCAACCCAAAGTCAACAGCCTGCATTTGAGCGGGGCGGCGTTGGAGAGTTTTGATGCGGCGGCGGCAAAATTGGAAGACAAACATCCTGAATTGGCTGCCGCGCTGGCGGAGTTGGTGCGCAAACACAGCCGCTGATTGGGAATAGTTGCGAGGTTTGTTAATTAGAGTTAAAAATATTTCGTCTGACTGATAAGGTCTAATACTAAAGAAATACGACATAAAAAGTAGTCATTCTTAATTGTGTAAACTGAGGTAAAAAAGCCGCCGAGCTTTGGATTTGTTTGATTTCTTGTAGCAGAATACAGCTTCATTTCTATCCTTCTTCCGCTTGCAAATATCAAAACCGATATTGGTTTATTAATATATTCGCAGGTTTTATTTTGTGGAACTTAACATATTCTCACCATATCATTAGGAGATAAACATGAAAGCTTATTTGGCTCTGATTTCTGCTGCCGTTATCGGCTTGTCCGCTTGTTCGCAAGAAGCCTCAAAACCTGCCGAACCCGCTGCTCAGACTGCACCTGCTGCTTCTGAAGCTGCACCAGCCCCTGCAGAAAGCGCGCCGCCTGCCGACGCACCGGCTTCCGAAGCAGCATCTACGGCTGCCGCACCTGCTGCAGGCAACTGCGCGGTTACCGTCGAATCCAACGACAATATGCAGTTCAACACTAAAGACATCCAAGTCAGCAAAGCTTGTAAAGAATTCACCATCACTCTGAAACACACCGGTACCCAGCCTAAATCAGGTATGGGTCACAATATCGTGATTTCCAAAGCGGAAGACATGGACGGCATATTGAAAGACGGCGCTGCCGCCGGTGCCGATGCCGATTATGTAAAAGCCGGTGATGCCCGTGTCGTCGGTCATACCAAATTGATTGGCGGCGGTGAAGAGACTTCTGTAACCGTTGATCCTGCCAAACTGGCGGACGGCAGCTACAAATTCTACTGCTCATTCCCCGGACACGGTGCTTTGATGAATGGTACCGTTACCTTGGTGAACTAATCCGCCTTAAGCGTCGGAATACAGACAGCCTGCTTTATGCAGGCTGTTTTGTTATAAAATGGTCGTCTGAAAAGTACACCATTGAGAACACAACCATGAATCCGTTTGAAACCAAAAGTGTTACCTTTGCCGAACCGATTGAAATGCTGTATGCCTGCCACGGTAAAGTGCGCCGTTTCTGCGGCCAAGTCGCCATGCTGTCGGACTACATCGCCGAAAACGGCTGCAATCAGATTGTTTTGCAAACCATCCGCCAAATCGCCCAGTATTTCAACGTTGCCGCGCCGCTGCACCATGAAGATGAAGAGGAAAACTTTTTCCCGCTCCTGCTGCAATACGCGCCGCAGGCCCAAGAAAGCGTGGACGAACTTTTGCGGCAGCATGTAAGCCTGCATGGCAACTGGGATGCCGTGGCTGCCGAATTTGCCAAACTTGAAGCAGACAACGCCTATATCCCCGATGCGGAAGCGTTCAAACGCTTTGTGGCGGGTTACGATGTGCATCTGGCGATTGAAGAGCCTTTGTTCGACATGGGCAAAACCTTTATCCCCAAAGAAAAACTGACCGAAATCGGCGAAATCATGGCGGCGCGCCGGCGCAGATAAGGCCGTTTACAGATTGCCGTTTCTTCAAACAAAGGTCGTCTGAAAACTTAAAAACAGATTTTCAGACGACCCCCATATCCTCTTGCAACACAACCACGTCGTCTGAAAAGGAAGCAAACCATGCTGACACCAAAAAGCTGCGATTTGTTCAATATCCCGTTTTTCCAGTTTGCCCAGCTCAAAAAATACCAGCCCGAAAGCATTCCGCAAATCAAAGCCGACTACAAGGAAAACTGGCAGATATGGCAGCAGCTGATACAGCAGGTCGCCGCAGATTTGGGCGAACCTTTCGCCCCGCCGCATATCGAACGCTGGTGTAACGGCTGGCAGGTGCGCGCCCATTTCTTCGCCTACTTCAAATACGCCCAATACAAAAACTCCGCCGCGATTTTATCAATTTTATTGAACCGCCGCCGCCTGAGCGTCAGCTTGGACTGGCACTGCTACAAAGCCGACGTGTCGCCGATTGCGCTGCCCGAATACAACCGCTGGCTGGATGATTTCGATACCGATAAATACGCCGCATTCGATATGTGGCACGGCGCGGAAAGCGAATACGACGACTATCGCACCGTCGCGCAACAAAGCGAATCCGACCGAAAATTGCAAAACGACGAAGACTTTTTCTGCATCGGCAAACACATCGAACGCGACGATTTGGGCAAACAAGATGTAGCGAAATGGATAGCCGAAACGGTGGAAGATTTGCTGCCGCTTTACGAAGCCTGTCACGGGGGATGAGGGGGAGATATTTGGGTATTATATGAAGAAAGAATATTTTAATTTTAGATAAGTATATGTATATTTGAATATCATTTCATAAATTGAAACATAGTATTATTTCAAAAACTTCCCATATTATTGAATTTGTTATGACTAAATCACGTTCTCAAACTATTAGAATTTTTCTTCCAACAGGCAATCCGCGTGGTATCCGTAAGGTCAGTCGTTCTAGCAACAGCAATATCACATTGTTTGTCGTACCACGTCTTCATTTGAATAGTTTCTGCAATATGGAAGAAGCGGGAAAAATGGGTATTTATCTTCTTGCGGACAATCACAAACTCTATGTTGGGCAAACTACAGAATTGCGCAATCGCCTCAAGCAGCACGATAAAGGTAAAACATTTTGGGAAAAAGCATTTGCTGTTGTTTTAAATAATGAATTTTGTACCAGAGATCATTTGGACTGTTTGGAGCGCATGACTATCGAACAAGCTCAACTGGCACAAAGATTAGAATTAGAGAATGGAACTGAAGGCAACAGACAAAACCATTTGCACGACTCTATCCGTCCTGATTGCGAAAACATTTTTGACGAAATCGATACTTTGCTGGCTGTGTTGAATCAGGATTTTTTTGAAAAGGCATCAGAACAAACAAATCATGTTTCTTTGGAAATAACACATACAATAGAAAAGATAGTTCCAGAGGAAAATCAAATAGAAAGATCGTCTGAAAGTAATGAAGAGATCTTTTACTGCCGTAATGTGAAACGAGGGATAGAAGCACGCGGTAAATATCAGAAAGACGGTTTTTTATTGTTAAGAGGCTCTACATTAAGACTAGATCACACTCCATCTATTGAGAATGAAGCAAAACTTTCTGCGTGGAAAGAAATGATGATTGAGACAGGAAAGTTAAAAGAACATAATGGAGTGTTAGTTTTACAGGATGATTATTTTGTTAAAGGCAAACCAAGTGCATCAAGCGATAAGATTCTTGGTAAATCATCAAATGGTTGGATAGAGTGGAAAAATGCCGAAGGTAAAACATTAGATGAACTGTATCGAAAAAATAAATAGTCACTATAAACTTGGAAAAGGAAGAAATTAGAAAGTTATCTCTTTCAAAACGCTGAGTTTATTTTCAGAAGTCCCTAACCTAACTAAGGTCGTCTGAAAACATCAAAACCATTAAATCTTAACGCCATGAACGAAAAACTCCCTCCTGACGCGCTGATCGAAGCCGCGCTTTTGACCCAAACCGAACCCCTAAACGAAAAATCCATGCGCGAATTGTGTGTGCCGCCGCTGTCGCAGGACAAATTAATCGACGTGTTGGCGCAGCTCAAAACACGTTGGCAGGGCAGGGCGTTGCAACTGGTGCATACGCATGAGGGCTGGCGGTTTCAGATTGCGCAGTCGGCATTCGAGCGACTGGGCAGCCTTCAGGAACAGCGTGCGCCGCGCTATTCCCGCGCCGTGATGGAAACGCTGGCGATTATCGCCTATCAGCAGCCGGTGACGCGCGGCGACATTGAGGGCATACGCGGCGTGGCGGTGTCGCAGAATGTGATGCAGACCTTGCAGGACAGGGGCTGGATTGAAGTAATCGGGCATCGTGATTCGATCGGACGGCCTGCATTGTGGGCGACGACGGAAACATTTTTGAGCGATTTGCAGTTGGACAGTTTGGAAGAGCTGCCGCCGCTGACGGAATTGGGCGAATTGGTGTTGCCCGATTTGGTGGAAACGCCGCCGACGGGCGATGAGGAAGAGACTGCGGAAGAGTCTAAAAATGCGGGCAGGTTGGTCAACTGAATTGAGAGGGGTCGTCTGAAAGGGTTTTCAGACGACCTTCCTTGTGTTTACGCCTTGTTTGAACGCTTATTCCTTGCGTTGCAAAACAGCGGCAAAGAATCCGTCGGTTTGGTGTTTTGCCGAATCGAGGCGCAGGTATTTGCCGGTGTTCAAATCGATTTTCAAACCGGCGAGCAGCTCGGCGCAGTCGAGGAGTTCGTATTCCGGGTGTTCTTCCAAAAAGCGTTCGACCTGAATTTCGTTTTCTTCGGGCAACACGCTGCAAGTGGCGTAAACCAGCCTGCCTTGCGGTTTGACCAGTTTGGCGGCGGCATCGAGGATGCTGTGTTGCTGTTCCAAAAGTTTGGCGACGGTTTCGGGCGATTGGCGGTATTTGAGGTCGGGGTTGCGGCGCAGCGTGCCTAAGCCGGAGCAGGGGGCATCGACCAAAACGCGGTCGGCTTTGCCGGTCAGGCGGGCGATGCGGCCGTCGTGTTCGCTGCTGATGCGTTCGGGGTGGATGTTGGTCAGTCCGGCGCGGGTCATGCGGGGCTTGAGGTTGGCAAGGCGTTTTTCGGCGATGTCGAAGGCGTAGATTCTGCCTTTATTTGCCATTTGCGCACCGACGGCGAGGGTTTTGCCGCCTGCGCCGGCGCAGAAATCGACAATGATTTCGCCGCGTTTGGCGCCGACGAGCAGGGTGAGAAGCTGGCTGCCTTCGTCTTGGACTTCAAGCGTGCCGTCTAAAAACAATTCATGTTTATTGAGGGCGATTTTGTTTTTCAGGCGGATGCCCCAAGGGGAATAGGGCGTGGCTTCTGCATCGGGGCTTTCGGCTTGAAGCAGGGGCAGCACTTTGTCGCGTCTGCCTTTGAGCGTGTTGACGCGGATGTCGAGCGGCGCGGCTTGGTTGATGCTGCGGCCGAAGGCGAGGATTTCTCCGTCGCTAAAATGTTTTTGCAGTTGCTCCACCAGCCATTGCGGCAATTCGGCGGCGGTATGGAGGTCGTCTGAAAATTCGGTTTTGCGCGCTTTGAGGCTGCTGAGGAACTCGGTTTCTTCTTCGTCGAGCAGGTCTTTGATTTGGCTGATGTTGGTGCTTCTGCCGAGGACGAGCGCGGCAAGCGCGGCTTTGCGCGGCTGGGCATGCGGGCGGCGCAGGACGGCACTGATTTTTTGATAATGGCGCAGGGCGGCGAAGGCGGTTTCGGCGATTTCGTGGCGGTCTTGCCTGCCGAGCTTTTTGTGTTCGCGGAAGTAGGCGGACAAAACGGCATCGGCAGGCTGTTTGAAAGTCAGCATTTCAGCCAGAACTTTGGCGGTATGGTCGAGTTGGATCGGGGTCATGGTGGGTTCGCAATTGGGGGAAAGGCTTGGATTATACTGGAAAGGTCGTCTGAAAACGTTGAATCGGGTTTCAGACGACCTGCTTGGACTACACAATTCGCGCCATCAGTAAATCGTGCATATTCAGCGCACCTGTCAGTACACCGTCGGCATCGGTTACCAAAAGCCCGTTGACATGGTTAGCCTGCATGACTTTCAGGGCTTCAGTGGCGAGGCGTTCGGCGGGGATGGTTTTGGGTGAGGGGTGCATGATTTCATCAACGGTCAACCCGTCAAAGCGGTCGCGCTGTTGGAACAGGCGGCGCAAATCGCCGTCGGTGAACACGCCTTTCAGACGACCTTCATTGTCTGTTACCGCCAGCATGCCCAAGCCTTTTTCGCTCATGCTGACGATGGCTTCTTTTAAGGGCGTGCCGAGTCGGACGGCGGGCAGCGCGTCGTCTTTGTGCATGATGTCCGCAACGCGTAGAAGCAGGCGTTTGCCGAGGCTGCCGGCGGGGTGGCTCAAGGCGAAATCGTCGGGTGTGAACGCGCGGGCGCGCAAAAGGACGACTGCCAATGCGTCGCCCAAAGCCATGACGGCGGTGGTGCTGGTGGTCGGGGCAAGTCCCAGCGGGCAGGCTTCTTTGGAAACTGACGCCGTGATGTGGATGTCGGCATGGCTCGCCATGGTCGAATCGGGGCGGGCGGTGATGCAGATGAGGGTAATGTTTTTGCGTTTGAGCGCAGGGATGATGGCGGCGATTTCGTCGCTTTCGCCGGAATTGGAAATCGCGACGACGACGTCGTTGTCCACAATCATGCCCAAGTCGCCGTGTGCCGCTTCCGCAGGATGGACGAAAAACGCAGGTGTGCCCGTCGAAGCCATGGTCGCCGCTATTTTGCGCCCGATATGTCCCGACTTGCCCATGCCTGTGATGACGACCCTGCCTTTGCAGTGCAACAGCGCGTCTGCCGCAAGGACGAAGTTTTCGTCCAATTCCGCCGCAATTTCGCGCAAGCCTTCCGCTTCGGTGTGCAACACTTCACGCGCCCAATCGAGATATTGACCGTTTCCTGCCATAAATGAATGCCTTTTTGTGTTCGTTTTATATCGTTTCGGACATGATGAAATGCCCTAATAAACTATCCAAATTTTCCGAATAGGGGTAGCATTACTGCCTGCTTCGCAAATAACCTATATTTAAAGGAATCAGAGATGACTATTTTATCGGACGTTAAAGCATTAGGACAACAAATCTGGCTGGACAACCTTTCCCGCTCGCTCATACAAAGCGGCGAATTGGCGCAAATGTTGAAACAAGGCGTGTGCGGCGTAACTTCCAATCCCGCCATCTTCCAAAAAGCCTTCGCCGGCGACGCGCTTTACGCCGATGAAGTCGCCGCCCTCAAGCAGCAAGACCTCAGCCCCAAACAACGCTACGAAACCATGGCGATTGCCGACGTACAGGCAGCCTGCGACGTTTGCCTTGCCGAACACGAATCCACCGGCGGCAAAACCGGTTTCGTCAGCCTCGAAGTTTCCCCCGAGCTTGCCAAAGACGCGCAAGGCACGGTAGAAGAAGCCCGCCGCCTCCATGCCGCCATCGCGCGTAAAAACGCCATGATTAAAGTTCCCGCCACCGATGCAGGCATCGAAGCACTCGAAACCCTCATCGCCGACGGCATCAGCGTGAACCTGACCCTGCTGTTCTCACGCGCCCAAACCCTCAAAGCCTACGCAGCCTACGCGCGCGGCATCGCCAAACGCTTGGAATCAGGACAAAGCGTTGCCCATATCCAAGCCGTCGCCAGCTTCTTCATCTCCCGCGTGGACGGCGCGCTGGACGCAACACTGCCCGACTACCTCAAAGGCAAAATCGCCATCGCCCTTGCCAAAGCCGCCTACCAAGACTGGGCGCAATACTTCGGCAGCGCCGAATTTGCCGCGCTGGAAGCCAAAGGCGCAAACCGCGTGCAACTCTTGTGGGCATCCACAGGCGTCAAAAACCCCGCCTATCCCGACACGCTCTACGTTGACAGCCTGATCGGCGCGCACACCGTCAACACCGTCCCTGACGCCACCCTCAAAGCCTTCATCGACCATGGCACAGCCAAAGCCACGTTGACCGAAGGCGTTGACGAAGCACAAGCGCAGCTTGCCGAAACCGCCGCACTCGGCATAGACGTAGAAACCCTCGCCAACCGCTTGCAGGAAGACGGTTTGAAACAGTTTGAAGAAGCCTTCGACAAACTGCTCGCCCCGCTGGCTTGATGGTCAAACCGCAGGTAAGGCTTGCGGTTTGCAGATATAAAAGGTCGTCTGAAAACCTGAATCTTGGTTTTTCAGACGACCTTTTTCATTTTTATGGCTTATTTCAAAGCCGTTTTCCAGTCCAAACCGCCGAGGGAAGGGACTTGGGTAATGCTGTGGTCGGCAAGGTTGATGGCGGTCAGTTCACCGCCCCAAAGCGCGCCGGTGTCGAGGGAGAGGATGTTGTCGGTGTTCATAAAGCCCAGCGACGACCAGTGTCCGAAGACGATGGTGTGGCTGAGGTTTTGCCTGTTTGGGGCTTTGAACCAAGGGCGCAGGTTTGTGGGCATTTTTTTGAGAGTGGATTTGTAGTCGTAGTCGAGTTCGTTTTTCAGCGTCAGTGCGCGCATTCGGGTTAAGACGTTGACAATCATGCGCAGGCGGTCGTAGCCGGTCAGCTCGTCGCTCCATTCGGCGGGTTTGTTGCCGTACATTTTGGAGAAAAACTTTTTGTATTTTTTGCCGCGAAGTTCGGCTTCGGTTTCGCTGGCGAGCAGTTCGGCGCGGGCGATGGTCCATTGGGGCAGGATGCCGGCGTGAACCATAACATGGCGCACGCCTTTGATGAGCAGGGGTTGGAAGCGCAGCCAGTCGAGCATTTTTTTGCTGTCGGGGTGGGTGAGGATGGGTGTGATGGTGTCGCTGCGTTTGACCGTACCTTCGCCGCAGCCGACGGCGAGCAGGTGCAGGTCGTGGTTGCCGAGAACCATACGGACGCTGCTTTCGTGTTCCATGCAGAATTGGAGGACTTCGAGGGATTTGGGGCCGCGGTTGACGATGTCGCCGACGAGCCAGAGGGTGTCTGTACCGTGGTTGAAGTTGATTTTGTCGAGCAAAAGGGTGAGTTCGTCGAAGCAGCCTTGAATATCGCCGATTGCGTAGTGTGCCATTGTTGTTATTGTCCGATAGTGTGTGGTGTTTCAGACGACCTTTGGCTTGTGGGAGGTCGTCTGAAAACGGGTTGCGTGTCTTATGCGTTCAGTACCAGCACGGCTTCGGCTTCGACCTGCACGCCTTTGGGCAGGGAGGCGACACCGACGGCGGCGCGGGCGGGGAAGGGTTCTTGGATGAATTCTGCCATGACTTCGTTGAAGACGGCGAAGTTGGCGAGGTCGGTCAGGTAGGCGTTGAGTTTGACGATGTCGCCCAGCGTGCCGCCCGCGGCTTCGGCAACGGCTTGCAGGTTTTTAAAGACTTGGCGGGCTTCGGTGCGGAAGTCGCCGTTGCCGACAACGGTCATGGTGGCGGGATCGAGGGGGATTTGACCGCTCATGTAAACGGTGTCGCCCGCGCGTACGGCTTGGCTGTATGCGCCGATGGCGGCAGGGGCTTTGTCAGTGTGGATGATGGTTTTGGACATGATTTTCTCCTGTTGTCGGGGTCGTCTGAAAGATGGGAACTTTGATGAAAACGGTGTCGATTATCGTATAAAACCGAGTGATTGTGTAGGGTATGGATATTTTCAGACGACCTTAATGAAGCGGCAGTCTGCGGATGTTACGGTTTGGTGTATCAAGGTCGTCTGAAAAAATCCAATCTTACAAAAAGCATTGCAACAAATCGTTTAAAAACAACCGTCCCCGTTCGGTCGGGCGGAACACGGTCGGGTCGGTTTCCAGCAAACCTCTTTGTCTTGCCGTTTCGATTTGCGCCATGATTTTGGCGGCGGGTACGCCTGTGCGTTCCTGCAACATCGCGGCGGGTACGCCGTCGGTCAGGCGCAGGGCGTTCATCATGAATTCGAACGGCAAATCTTCGGCGGCAACGGTTTTGCGTTCGACGGCAACACTTGGCTGACTTTGCATTAAGGCGAGGTAGTCGTTGGGATGGCGGCGGCGGACGGTGCGCTCGATGCGGTCGGGGTAGGAGATTTTTCCGTGCGCGCCCGCGCCTATGCCTAAATAATCGCCGAACTGCCAGTAGTTCAAATTGTGGCGGCACTGCATGGCGGGTTTCGCAAAAGCCGATGTTTCGTAGTGGATAAAACCCGCGCCTTCCAGCGCGCCGTGTACCGCGTCTTCGATGTCGAGGGCGGCTTCGTCTTGCGGCAAACCTTTCGGCGGCGTATGACCGAACGGCGTGTTTGGCTCCATCGTCAGATGATACGCGCTGATGTGGGTTGCACCTGTGGCGATGGCGGTTTGCATGTCGCCCAAGGCCGTCTGAACGGTCTGGTTCGGCAGGGCGTACATCAAGTCGATATTGACTTTATCAAATAATTTCAACGCAGTATCGATGGCGGTTAAGGCTTCTTTGCCGTTGTGGACGCGCCCAAGTCGCGCAAGCATATCGTCGTTGAAACTCTGCACACCAATAGAAAGCCGCGTGATGCCTGCGTCTTTAAATCCTTGAAACTTTTCGATTTCAAACGTACCCGGATTGGCTTCCAAAGTAATTTCCGCTTCGGGCTGCAAGCGCAACAGCGAACGCACGCCGCTCAACAAACGGTCAATCGATTCCGCCTGAAACAGGCTGGGCGTACCGCCGCCGAAAAATATCGTTTCCACCGGCCTGCCCCAAATATTGGGCAATTCGAGCTGCAAATCGGTCAGCAGCGCGTCGATATAGGCGGCTTCGGGCAATCCGTTTTTCAGGCTGTGGGAATTGAAGTCGCAATACGGGCATTTTTTGATGCACCACGGGATGTGGATGTAGAGCGACAGGGGCGGCAGGGCGGTAAGCTGTCCGGCTTGGGGGAATGTGATTTGGGTCATGGTGTGTTTTGGGGATTGAGGTCGTCTGAAATTTTTTCAGACGGCCTATCGATTGATTTATAGGGCTTCAATTTTTCTCAATAATTCCCGCAACGCCTGTCCCCTGTGGCTTTCGGCGTTTTTGATTTCGGGGGCAAGCTCGGCGGCGGTGCAGTTGTGTTCGGGCAGGTAGAAATGCGGGTCGTAGCCGAAGCCGTTGGTGCCTGCGGCTTCTGTCTGCCATTGTCCGTGCCAGATGCCTTCGGCGATGATGGGCTGCGGGTCGTTTTCGTGGCGGACGAGGACAAGGACGCAGGCATAATAACAGCTTTTGTCGGCTTTGTCGGCGAGGTCGTCTGAAAGGCGTTTGTTGTTGGCGGCATCGGATTTGGGGTTTGCTCCGGCATAGCGGGCGGAGAGGATACCGGGTGCGCCGTTTAATGCGGCGGCGCAGATACCGGAGTCGTCGGCGAGCGCGGGCAGGCCGCTGTGTTTGGCGGCGTGGCGGGCTTTGGCGAGCGCATTTTCGACGAAGGTGCGGTACGGCTCGGGGCATTCGGGCGTGTCGAACTGGGATTGCGGCAGGACTTCGATGTTCAAATCGGCGAAGAGGCGGGAAAATTCTTTGAGTTTGCCTGCGTTGCCGCTGGCGAGGACGATTTTGTCGAACATGGGTTTTCCTTAATGGGGTTCGGTTTGTTGCGAGCGCATGATTTGTGCGCGGGCTTTATGGCGGATGTAGAGGGCGAGGCTGCCGATTTGGGCGAAGACGGCGCCGAAGGCGAATAGGAAGGCGGCGACGGCGAATTGTTTGCTTTGGATGGAAAGCAGGTAGGCGCCCAACGTTACCAATGCGATGAAGAGCAGGGTGAAGAGGACGGTCAGAATGAGGAAGGTTCGGCGTTTGGTCATTGGTTTTGTTTGTTTCTTTTAGATTTCAGGTAGCCTTAACGGCAGATGGGGGAAGCTTGCTTCCGCTCACAGCCGCACATTGTGGCAGGCTTCGTACACTGGCAGCAGGCGGTGCAGGGTTTCGACTAGCCAGGTCACGCTGCCAGCCGTTGCACCAGCGTTCGATATGCGGCGGGGCAAAGCCCGCGCCCAGTTGTGAGGCTACCTGTAAAACCAACGTGCGCCACACTTGCCACGCGGCTTTGTAGTCGGCCTTGCTTGGTTTGCGCTTCGGTTTCGGGCTGGTATTGGCGGATTTGGGCGAACTGGAAAAATGGGCGTTGGAATAGGTCGCAGCTTTGCGGGGTGAGCATGATGGTTTGGCGGGGCATGAAAAAGGGAGAGGCTACCTGAAAAATAGATTTTCAGGTAGCCTCAAACCGGTTTGGCATGCATCCGAAACGGAAAATTTGAGCGGTTACATACCTTGGGTTGGTGGCAGTGTTATTTCAACTTGGCTGCCAATTTGTCGAATTTTTGTTTGATGTCGGCCTTGAAGGCTTCCACTTTCTCTTTGCGCTCGGCTTTGCGCTCGGCTTTGCGCTGTTTTTTCCAAGCTTCGTGTGCCTGACGTGCCACTTCTTCCTGCGCTTCTATTGCTGCCAATACGTCCTGTTGGGCAACGGCTGCATCTTGCCGGAGAATAACGGTTTTGAAACGGTGGAAGAAGGCATCCAATACAGCTTCGTCGGATTCTTGCGCCAAAATAATGATTGCAGTACTGCCGTTATCCAGTTTTTTGGCTGTAATTTCCAGCAACAACTCCTCTCCCAATGTTTGGGCAGTGCCTGCATCACTGCCGATGAGTGCGCCAGTAGCTCCACCCAACAGAACACCGATAGGACCGCCGAGAATGCCGACCAGTGAACCAATGAGGCTGCCCGTCCATGCGCCTTCGACCGTATTGGCGGTAAAGTCGGTGCTTTCTGCTGGGATAATCAGACCATTTTCCTTTTTAATCAAAACGGCTTGTGCCACCAAAGCATCTATTGTCTGCGAGTAAGCTTTCAATTCAGAAAAGGCTTGATAAGCTTCGCTGGAGATGTTGAATAAGACAACGATGATGTTTTGTTTCATAAGTCTACTCCCGTAGGTTGAAAGATTTAAGAACATACAAGTTGTATGCGGTGTCAGTGTAAATTGCAAGGGGGGGGGGGGAGCAATGCGGCAAACAAAACTTTACCTATGTAAAGCCTGTAGAACCGGCAAACGGATAACGAACAATACCCAGCCTTGCCTGTAGGAAATCGTCGCATCGTTCACACCACAGGTTGAGAGAAATAAGCCTGCAAGACCTCAAGCATCGTCTGAAATCCGTTTCCACTCCAACGCTAAATCGTACAAGGCTTTTTTGCTTTCGCCGGTAATCTTGGCGGCAAGCTCGGCGGCTTGTTTGGTCGGCAACTCGGCCGCAAGGATTTTCATCGTGTTTTGCGCCGCCTCGGGCAAATCGCTGTGTTTCTCTTTCACCGCAGGGTGCAACACCAGCACCATTTCTCCACGCGTTTGGTTGCTGTCGTTTTTAAGGGCGGCTTGGATTTCGGCAACCGTGCCGCTGAGGAAGGTTTCAAACGTTTTGGTGATTTCGCGTGCCAAAGTCAAACGGCGTTCGGGGAACTGCGCGGCCATATCCGCAAGGCTTGCTTCGATACGGTGTGGCGTTTCAAACATCACAATCGGAAAATCGGCTTCCGCCCATTTGGCCAACAGCTTTTGACGTTCGCCGGCTTTAGGCGGCAAGAAACCGTTGAAGTAAAAATCGGATTCCGTCACCCCGGCCACGCTCAACGCCCCCATGACCGCGCTTGCGCCGACCACAGGCACCACTTTAAATCCGGCTTCACGCACGCGGGCGGCAAGTTTTGCACCGGGATCGCAAACCGCAGGCGTGCCCGCATCCGAAACTTGGGCAACGCTCAGGCCGTCTGAAAGATGAGCAATGATTTTGTCGGCCATTTGCTGCTCGTTGTGTTCGCGCACGCTCACGAGTTTGCCCTGAATGCCGTACGCACTCAAAAGCTGGGCGGTAACACGGGTGTCCTCGGCGCAGATAATGTCGGCCTTTTGCAGAACGGCCAGCGCACGCAGCGTTATGTCGGCTAAATTGCCGATGGGTGTGGCGACAACGTATAATGTCTGTTTTTCGATGCTGTCGACGGCTTTTTGCAGGTGTTTTGTGTACATAGATTCAAGGCCGTCTGAAACGGCGTCTCTTTAAAAACAATGATTATATAACGGGTAAACTTTTCATGCGCTTAAACCACAAACAGGGGGCGGCGGCCGAAGATGCGGCACTGGCATTCCTGCTGGGCAAAGGCTGCTCGCTGCTGGCGCGGAACTGGCATTGCGCCTACGGTGAAATCGATTTAATCGTCAAAAACGGCGGTATGATTGTGTTTGTTGAAGTAAAATACCGCAAAAACCGAGGTTTCGGTGGTGCCGCATACAGCATCCCGCCGTCCAAATTATTGAAATTGCAACGAAGTGTAGAGTATTATCTGCAAAAGTACGGGTTAAACCATGCGCCCTGCCGCTTGGATGCGGTACTGATTGAGGGCGACGGCCAACCCGAATGGATTCAAAATATTACAGGTTAACCTCATGACAACATTACAAGAACGCGTTTCCGCGCATTTTGCCGAGAGCATCCGCGCCAAGCAAGAAGCCGAAAAAGTACTGGTCGAGCCGACCGTACAGGCTGCCGAGCTGATGCTGCAATGCCTGATGAACGACGGCAAAATCCTGGCTTGCGGCAACGGCGGTTCGGCTGCCGACGCGCAACACTTCGCCGCCGAGATGACCGGCCGCTTTGAAAAAGAACGCATGGAATTGGCCGCTGTCGCGCTGACGACAGACACTTCCGCCCTGACCGCCATCGGTAACGACTACGGTTTCGACCATGTATTCAGCAAACAAGTGCGCGCGCTCGGACGCGCCGGCGACGTATTGGTCGGTATCTCCACCTCCGGCAATTCCGCCAACGTTATCGAAGCCATCAAAGCGGCACACGAACGCGACATGCACGTCATCGCCATGACCGGTCGCGACGGCGGAAAAATCGCCGCCATGCTCAAAGATACCGACGTTTTGCTCAACGTCCCTTATCCGCGCACTGCCCGCATTCAGGAAAACCATATTTTGCTGATTCACGCTATGTGCGACTGCATCGACTCCGTCCTGCTCGAAGGCATGTAATCCTTTCTTTTCAGACGGCCCGTCCCTTAAAGGCCGTCTGAACACCCAACCGTCCATACCCAAGGAAAAAGGATATGAAGAATATCAAACGCTACGCCCTCCCCGTTCTGACTGCGACCCTCTTGAGCCTGAGTCTGAGCGGCTGCGTCGGCGCACTGATCGGCGGTGCAGCCGTCGGCACCAAATCCGCCGTCGACCGCCGCACCACCGGCGCGCAAACCGACGACAACGTTATGGCACTGCGCGTCGAAACTACCGCACGCTCCTACCTGCGCCAAAACAACCAAGTTCAAGGCTACAAGCCCAAACTGAACGTGGTCGGCTACAACCGCCACCTGCTCCTGCTCGGCCAAGTGGCTACTGAAGGCGAAAAACAATTTGTTGAACGCATCGCCCGTTCCGAACAAGCCGCAGAAGGCGTGTACAACTACATTACCGTTGCCTCACAAGCACGTTCGCTCGGCGACGTGACCAACGACACCTGGGGTACATCCAAAGTCCGCGCCTCCCTGTTGGGCCTCAGCCCGGCCACCCAAGCACGCGTCAAAATCGTGACTTACGGCAACGTGACCTATGTGATGGGCATCCTCACGCCTGACGAACAAGCCCGCGTGACCCAAAAAGTCAGCACGACCGTCGGCGTACAAAAAGTCGTGACCCTCTATCAAAACTACGTTGCCAACTGATTCACAGGCAACCCGGGGCCGTCTGAATATTCAGACGGCCATTCCTCCAACGATTACCTGCCACATCATGTCCAAGAATAATAAAACCCCTTTCCAACTTAAGCCCAAACACCTAATCCGCGCTTTATTCCTTGTCAGCTTTATCGCCGTCGCAGCCCTTGTTGCCGGCGTATTCAGCACCCTAAACTCCGGCAAAACCGACGTACCCGAAAAAAGCCCTGCCGAACAAAACGACACACGCATTGAAGTTTGGCGCCCCAACGGCACTGTCGAACCTGAAACCGTTCAGCCTGCCAAAGACGGCGACGCAAAAACCGCCTCCGGAAACCCTGTCGTCCCACAAGACGAAAAAGGCGAAAAAGCGGAAGAAGGTGTAAAAAACGACCGCCCCGCTGCACACCGCAGCAAACGCACAGAAAACAAACGCACTGAAGCCGACAAATCAGAAAACACACAATCCGACGACAACAACAGCTCTGCCGCTCAAAACAAACCGAAAGCAGACAGCCAGCCGGTAGAAAACAAAGCTACAAGCAACAAACCTGCCACACAAGCGGTAGAAAACAAACCGGAAAAAGCCAAAGCCCCCGAGTCCAAACCGACTCCGAAAGCCGAGCCTGAGGCAAAACCACAAGCCAAACCGCGCAATAAAGACAATCTCGACAACCTGTTTTAAACAGACGGCACACCCGTCCCGTTCAGACGGCCTCCATGCCGTCTGAAACAAGAAGGAAACCTCATGGACAAAGTCATCATCAAAACCCCCGAAGAAATCGAAAAAATGCGCGAACTCGGCCGCTTGGTCGCCGAAGCCCTTGATTACATCGGCCAATTCGTCAAACCCGGCGTAACCACCAACGAAATCGACAAACTCGTTTACGACTACCACGTCAACGTTCAAGGCGGTTATCCAGCCCCCCTCAACTACGGCAACCCACCCTACCCGAAATCCTGCTGCACCTCTGTCAACCACGTCATCTGCCACGGCATTCCTGATGACAAGCCGCTGAAAGAAGGCGACATCGTCAATATTGACCTGACCATTAAAAAAGACGGTTTCCACGGCGACTCCAGCCGTATGTTTACCGTCGGCAAAGTCTCCCCGATTGCCCAACGCCTGATCGACGTGACCCACGCCTCCATGATGGCGGGTATCGAAGCAGTCAAACCCGGCGCCACCCTCGGCGACGTCGGCTATGCCTGCCAACAGGTTGCCGAAAATGCCGGCTACTCCGTAGTGCAGGAATTCTGCGGACACGGCATCGGCCGCGGCTTCCACGAAGCGCCGCAAGTGGTCCACTACGGCCGCAAAGGTGAGGGCCTCGTCCTCAAACCGGGCATGATTTTTACCATCGAGCCGATGATCAACCAAGGCAAACGCCATCTGCGCATCCTGAACGACGGTTGGACAGTGGTCACCAAAGACCGCTCCCTCTCCGCCCAATGGGAACACGAAGTTTTGGTTACCGAAACCGGCTACGAAATCCTTACCATCAGCCCTGCCAGCGGTAAGCCTTAACCTTGAAAAAACCTTCAGGCCGTCTGAAAACATAGATTCAGACGGCCTGAAATTTATTCGCATTCTCAACCTAGAAAACCGAACAAAAACTCGAAATTAAGTTTTTACCCAAATTGAATTGTTTAATTATGTAAAAATTTGCTTACGCCATATTTAAGATAATCGCATAATTTAATGATTTATATGATGAAAATTTACTGAAATAATGAATTAAGAAATATTTACACAAATTATGGCAGACAGAGGAAAACTTCTTTCGAATATACTGTCTAATTATCTAGATCAGTCATTTGCAATACGCCCACATATCACCCCAAAAGCCTACAGGAAAGGGATGCCGGCATTCTTGCAGACCCATTTTTATGCCTAGAGGCATGCAACAAATACCACAATAAGGAAGATTCATGAAATCGTTCGAAAAAATTGAAAATATCCGCGATATCCGTAAAAAACTCGGCCTGAACCAAATGGACTTCTGGAGCCGCATTGGTGTGACTCAATCCGGTGGTTCCCGTTACGAATCAGGCCGCAATATGCCTAAACCTGTACGCGAATTGCTGCGTTTGGTACACATCGAGCGCGTAGATTTGGCTAAAGTTAACCGTGACGACTTGGCCGTTGCGTCCCTGCTGAAAAACCGCGACCCTGAGTTGTACGCTTCTCTGAAAAAAGAAGCCAAAGCCGACAAAGGCAAATAATCGAGCTATTCAAAAGGCCGTCTGAAATTCGTTTTCAGACGGCCTTTTTCCTTTCTACACCTTAAGGGCATGTCTGCACATATGCCCTTTTCTATTTACGGCTGATACTGTTCGAAATAGTCCAACACGGTTTGCGGCAGCCATTGCAGATTCAGACGGCCTTGATCGCGGCTGACGAAGCCGACATGACCGCCGTATGCCGGTTGCAGCAGCGTAACGGCCGAAGACACGTCCCGCCCGGTCGGCAGGGCTTCCGGCGGTAGGAAAGGGTCGTTGACGGCATTAAGCAGCAGCAACGGTGTATCCACGCCTTTCAGGAACGGTTTACAGGAATTGCGGCGATAGTAATCATGACGGTCGGCAAAACCGTGTAGCGGCGCGGTAAAGCGGTCGTCAAAGTCGCCAAGCGTTTTGCAGTTTTGTTGGCTTAAGGCCGTCTGAAACCGGGGAATCGCTCGGGCTTTCGGCAACAGTGAATTTAAAAAATAGCGCGTGTAAATAAGTCGCGTCATGCCCTGATCGAAACGCGTACCGGCGGCCACGGCATCAACCGGCGCGGAAACGACGGCAGAAGCACGCGGAACGGCATTGCTGCCCTGCTCGCCCAAATATTTGGCCAAGGCATTGCCCCCCAAAGAAACGCCGACGGCGTAGATGGTTGAATAGCGTTGTGCCAGCGTGTTGAGCATAAAGGCGATTTCGGGCGTATCGCCGAGGTGGTAGAACACGGGCGCGGTGTTTTCTATGCCGCCGCAACTGCGGAAATGGGCAACCACGCCGTTCCAACCGCGCTGCTGTACGGCTTTCATCAACTCGACCGCGTAATGGCTCTCGCTGCTGCCTTCCAGTCCGTGGAACAAAACCACCAACGGCGCATCGGGATTGGCGCTGTCGACAAAATCGTAGGCAACTTGGGTTTTGCCGGTACTGTCGGGCAGAAGCTCGCGGCGGTAGTCGGGCGCCTTACCTTGCAGCAGCTTGGCAAACAGGGTGTCGGCATGGCCGTTCCTGAGCCAATAAGGCGTGTTGGGTGAACGTGTATTCATGATTTATTTCTTCTATTTTTCAGACGGCCTGAAGATGAGCATATACACCAGCAAGGCAGTCAGCGTGCCGTTTGTCCAGCCTGCCCAAACGTCGGTGGGATAATGCACGCCCAAATAAATGCGTGAAAACCCGGTCAACAAGGCAAAGGAAATACCGCCTATCCAAGCGGCGCGGCGGTAGCGCGTGCGGCGGCAAAGCAATATCAGCATGACGGCAATGGCGGCGGAAAACGTACTGTGGCCGCTGGGGAAGGAAAAATTGCTCTCTTCAATCAGGCGCGGCCAAAGCAACGGACGTTCACGGGCAAACCATACCTTCACAATCAGCATGTTCAAAGTCGGCACCAATGCCGCCAACACGCAAAACAGCGCTTCGCGCTTCTTATCGGCAAAATACAGGGCAGCGGCAACCGCGCCGATCAGCGGCACGGCAATCGCGGTTTTGCCCAGATAGTGCAACACGGTGGCAATCGGATCAAACCATGTTCCCGCGTGGGCATGGACGGCGTGCATCAGCGGCGGTTCAAAAGCGAAGCCGCCATATTGCGCCAGCCAAATGCCGATGATGAGGGTCGGCGGTAAAAACAGCAAAGAGGCAAAAGTCAGTGCGCGTCTGGATTGGGCTGGGGATAAATGCATTATTCCACCGTTTCTTTCAAAGTCGCGCCAATCGCCTGCAAACCCTGCAACGCATCTTCCCACGCCGCATCCAGCAAGCGGCAGGCCTCGCCTTCCGCTTTGATGCCGAACTCGATATGCGGCGGAGTATAACGGCCGTCTGAATCGGTACGGCCCACGGTGGGCAGGCTGTACGAACGGACACCGGCGTAGGTGCGCTCAAGATGTTCCATAATCGGCGTAATGCGCGACTCGGGTTGGTCGAACACATACACGCTGCGGCTGCCGCGTTCGGTTTGGTTGAAGCGGTCGGCGTAATAAGTTTCCAATACCCATTCCGCCATCGGGTGCGCCATCACAGGGAAGCCGGGGAAGAAATAATGCTCGCGGATAGAAAATCCGGCGATGTTGTTAAACGGATTGGGCACCAATTCCGCGCCCTCGGGAAAATCCGCCATTTTCAGGCGTTGGGCGTGTTCCGGCGAATCAAGCGGTTCGCCGCGTTTCTGGGTCACGCCTTCGATAAACTTGGCGGCTTCAGGATGGCGGACGACAGGCAAATCCAAAGCGGCCGCTGCGGCTTGGCGCGTGTGGTCGTCAGGCGTAGAACCGATACCGCCGGTCACGAAAGTCGGCAGGCCGTCTGAAAAGCTGCGGCGCAGTTGTTTGACCAGCAAAT
>ERZ773214.268-NODE-268-length-36166-cov-8.932541_pt1 | contig 36166 bp, 57 predicted proteins | sample MGYA00511238_ERZ773214 | MGnify/ENA primary metagenome ERZ773214 (study PRJEB29015, sample SAMEA2738157) | human oral metagenome | biome: human oral; feature: human-associated habitat; material: saliva | place: China | collected 2259 ... | reverse complement strand
TTGTATAAGATGAGGGAGAAATTGCAAGGCTTATAAAAATTGTGGAGATAATAATACGAGAAAACTAATAATGTTTATTGTATTGTTGATTAAAGTAACAAATTTTCATAAACTTTTGGAATTAATTAGTGAATTGAAGAGAATGAAAAGGAAAAGAGGATATAAATGCAAATATGATGATTATGGACATTTGAAATTTTGTGATTATGCAAAATAATATAAATATTAATAAAGTTTGAAAAACTATATAAGGGGTGGGAAATAATGGGGAATAATATACAAATATTTGAAGGTAAAAAAATTAGGTCTGTTTGGGATAATGAAAAGGAAGAATGGTATTTTTCTGTTGTCGATGTTGTAGGAATATTAACGGATAGTCTGAATCCCAATAATTATTGGAAGGTATTAAAAAAACGGTTGAAAGATGAGGGGAATGAGTTGGTTACAAATTGTAACCAACTGAAAATGAAATCTCATAAAGATGGAAAAATGTATATGACAGATGTTGCTGATATACAAGGAATTTTCCGTGTTATTCAGTCAATTCCCTCTCCTAAGGCAGAACCATTTAAAATGTGGCTGGCACAAGTGGGAAAAGACAGAATAGATGAAATTACAGATCCAGAACTAACTATTGATAGGGCATTGGAAACATATTTGAAAAAAGGATATTCAAAACATAGTTAAAAATTCTAAAGATGAAGAAAAAAAGAAATAATAGAAAGGAGAAACAATGAGACCAAGACGATATCCGTATAGTGGGAAAAGAAAAAAGCCTATCAATTTTCAGATAGACTTAGAAAAAATCAAGCATCTTAGCTGTGAAGCCATTCATGATACTTCTCATCTAAAAGACTAGAAAGGAAAATACAATGAACAATATTACTCTAATCATGGTAACAAGCGTAAATGTAGTTTGTGCTTTAATAAATCTATTTTGCTTTATTAAAGACAGGATGGAATGATTTAGATTTAGAAAGAAAATGGATTTGTTTGTTTGTCTTGACCTTGATAGTATGCGGAGGTTCGTTTAGGTAGTATGACAACTTATGGAATGAGTATGGATTTAATTCTATTTCATCTTCAAACGGTTCAGAGTACCAATCTACATTAAAAAGGGTCTGCGTACTACTAATCAAACCAAAAGGGTCTGATTTTTTCTCAGGAAGAGCATTAGCTGGATTGAATCCGTTGTCAAAAATTTCTTTTCCGTTTTTGTCAAACAGTTGGATATTTTTGATTACGACATTTGAGTTGGATTGGTTAGACAAAACAAAACTGTATTGGTAGCATGAGTCTTCGTTCATTCTCTTTTTATGGAATTTAGAAATACTTAATTTCACTCTATTGACTTTCAGAGAGTAAATTAAGCTAACAACACCAGTAATAGCACCAATCCATGCAGCAGAAACATTCAAAATATCAATCAAACTAAACATAAGAATTACCTCGTTTTTGATTTCATTATATCATAAAAATAGAGGTCAACTATTAACACAAGGAGGTGGTAATGTGCCAAAAATGACTTTAAAAACACTAAGAACACTCAAGAATTGGAGACAAAGTGATGCAGCAGAAGCTGTGAATGTATCAGTTGATACTTGGGGACATTGGGAACGAGGAATTACAGAACCAAGTGTTTCAAAAGCATATCAAATCGCTAGTGTTTTCGAAGTATCAGTGGATGATATTATTTTTTTGCCCGATATTGCGGTTTAACCGTAATTGTGTAATTAAAACAAAAAAGCACCTGGTTGCAATCAGGTACTCAACGGAAAGATTTGAGGAGTAGGAAAATGACAGACAGAGAACTATTTGAGTTGCCTGAAGATTATGTAAAATCGACAGGACTTGACCAAGTCACATTTGAAGTACCTTTTGAATTGTTTACGAAAATTCTAAAAGGGTATGGACATAAATTAGTTTGGGAGGATTACCAACAAATAAAAATCCACCCAAGTACTAGAACAAAAAAGACGGTTGGACAGTGTCAGTTTTTGTTTAGTATTTGGATGAATGACCATTTGAAACCAGCGATTAAGCCTTCAAAAGAGTTGCAGAAAGAACCTGTGCGTAAGACAAAGAGACTGAAACATCTTCGTAAGTTAGCACAAAATCTTCATCATCGCATGTGGGGCTGAAGTCGCCAATATATGCACCTTGCTCTGTTTTGCAGATTAGAAGAGTGTCCTCTTCGTTTGTAACTGCATTTAGATAGGGTGCCAAATCAGATTTAGTCATAATATTACCTCCTTTCTGCTTATATTATAGCAGAAAAAGAGGGAAGAAAAGAAAGGAGTATGGATGAAAGAAAATATAGAACATCTTCATGAACGCATAAAGCATTTTCAGTCATTGGTTGATTATATGTCTGAGAATGAGAAAAAGTATTATGTAGAAAAAGATTGGTTCGATAACCCAACTCTAATTTCTATAGAGGACGCAAAAAAAGAAGTAGAGCTAGCTCAGAAAAAGCTAGAACTACTTCCTAGACGGTCTGTTAAAGGAGGATGGAATGAGACCAAGACGATATCCGTATAGCGGAAAAAAAGAGTCCACCTTTGTAAAGATAGACCCTAGATTAGTAGAAAAACTTTTAAGAAACACTAGTTTTCTTGAGCGTTTACAAAAAAAGCCTATCAATTTACAGATAGACTTAGAAAAATTCAAGCGTCTTAGCTATGAAGCCATTAGGTTGGAGGAATGAAATGATTCACCATTATATTACAAAGTATAAAGAAAAAGGACGATATTATGCTGAAGCATGGCTTCAAATTGATATTTTAGGAAAAAGTTTTTGTTTATCAAAAAAACGCATCCGTTTAGATGCGTAGAGTGATCGGATTATTGTTTAACCCAACCATTACCTGGTTTTTGAGTTGGTGGCAATCTGTCGCCTTTATCGATATGAACGACACGGCCACCAGGTACATTACCGCCACGAGGACCTTTTTCGACATAAGTTCCTGCAGGCTGATTATCTGTTCCAGGTTTTATTGGAGTATTTGCCATACTATCTTCTCCTTTCCATTGGAATTTTGACTAAAACGGTGAGAGGTCATAGTCAAGATTATTATAGCAATTTAGGAGGATATTACATCAGCCTTGAGACTGATATAGGAGGTTGAATGGAAGATAAAGTCATCGAACTTGCTGATCACTTCATCAGCGAATCTACAACGTACAGAGAAGCAAAAATAGCGTGTGAAAAGCTATTTAGACAAGTCAGCCATGAGATAGAACTCAGGGCGCTGGAAAGTAAGACAGTTTGACAATAACACAAAAAGCACCTAACAATGTCAGGCGCATACTAAAACAATTTAGACCATTATATCACAAAAATGCTTGCCCGCATAGTTGAGAGGATGTAGAAAATGGAAGGTATAACCCTACAATTACGATTGGACGGCGAAAGTGCTGAATTGTTCACAAACCAATTACTGGCCTTTGCTGAAAAGCAGGTCAAGGAACAGTTAGAGAATGATCGCATGCCAATCAATCAACAAGCTTTGATGAAGAAGTTTGGCTTCACTCATGGCTATATTAAGAAATTAGAACGTAAAGGCTTAAGATTTCGTAAGCAAGGAAAAGATATTATGTATGATGTCAATGATGTTTATGAGATTTTAGAATTAGAAAAAGAAGTACGAAAATTAAGAGCATAAGGAGATAAAAATGTTTGAACCACCGATTTTAAATCAATTAATGGGAGTAGGAGCTCTGCTGATTGGATTTGCAGGGGCTTGCCGTCATATCAAATTGCAGGAACAACGCAAGGAAGAAGAAAGACGAGAAGAGCAAGAATTTGCGTCTATGATTATCCAAGGGTATAACCATGCATACGAACGTGGTAGAGAGGACAAATGGCAAGAAATCCGCAAGAATATCCGCAGAGAGTTCCCTGGCTTCACATTTGACAACGAACCGCCTGTAGGCTTGCGTCCTGAGCCGTTAGGCTTACCAGAGCCACGGAGTGTACGATATGCAAATCGTATGGGATAGACAAGCGTGGGATTTATCTACTTGCAAGCGTAGAGAGAAGATGCGTGATCTTGAAATGATGGCGCATATGCAACATGAAATCGATGATCTCAAGAAGCAATTGCAAAAGGAACAATCTTTAAGAAAGAGATTAGAAGCAGAAAATTTCCAACTGAAATTACGGAGGAAATGATGTATTTGTGGAAGTGTACGTGCGCTGATTGCGGACGTGAGTTTGATTGGTACGATAACTATCCACCTCTTGAATGTGTGAAATGTGAGAGCGTGGAAATCAAAAATGAATTTAAAGGAAGGGCGTATGATTAAATGACTCAAGCGGAACGAATTAGGGAATATTTTAAAAATAAACCCGATGCCTCATATGATGAAGTCGCTGAGGCCATCAACACAACAAATAGTAATGTGAGGGTTAATGTTTTCAAAGACCTCAAGGCAGGCAGATGTGTCCGCTTAGAAGATGAGTCAATTGACTACTCGCCTTACTTTAACCACAAGAAATCACTCACGGAGTTGTTTGATTGGAAAAATGACACTAGACGCGAGTGGGTAGATATGCTGACAAGAGCAGCAGAGAAAGAAACAGATAGCAACGTTATGCGTTTGCTAATCAAAGAAGCAAATAAACTAATGAAAGAGGTGACGAAATAATGGCCAGTTTATATGAATTGACAGGACAATACCTTGAAATCTATAACATGGAACTAGACGAAGAGACCAAACTAGACACCTTGGATTCTATCGATTGGGAAATTGAGTACGAAACCAAGGTTGAAAACTATATCAAGGTTATGAAGAATATCGATGCAGATGTTGAAGCTCGTAAAGCGGAAATCAAACGTTTGACGGAACTGAACAAGGCAGATGAGAAGAAGAAAGAACACTTGAAAGAGGATTTGAAGAACGGACTTGAAATCATCGGTGCCAGTTTAGTTGAAAGAAAGAAATTGAGTATAAGATGAAAATAACAAAAGCAACAGAAATTACGAATGATGATGCCTGTTACCTGATTTATGGAAATCCAGGTTTTGGGAAAACGACCACTATTTCATTCATACCAGGGAAGACACTGGTAATCAATATCGATAAATCAGCCAAGGTTTTAGCTGGTAATCCTAACATCGATATTGCAGATGTCGATACACATAAGATTTGGGATGAATGGTTGACTGTCGTGAAAGAATTGCTTCAAGGTGCAGGGAAGCCATACGATACGATCGTTGTGGATAACGTATCTGAATTATTTAGAGCATGTCTTGCTAACCTTGGGCGAGATGGGAAAAATCATCGTGTTCCAACGCAGGCGGATTACCAGAGGGTCGATTTTACGATTTTGGACAGTCTACGAGCCTTGTTGCAATTAAATAAACGGATTGTATTCACGGCTTGGGAAACGTCTGATCAGTGGTCAGATGAGAATGGCATGATTTACAACAGGGCCATGCCAGATATTCGTTCCAAAATCTTAAATAACTTTCTTGGTTTAACAGATGTAGTCGCTCGTCTAGTCAAGAAAACGACAGATGACGGTGAGGAAGTAAGAGGATTTATCTTACAACCGAGCGCCAGCGTCTATGCCAAGAATCGTTTGGACGATAGAAAGGGGTGTAAAGTAGATGAGCTTTTCGCTCAGAGATTACCAGAAGGAACTGATAATTGACGTTATCAAATCCATGAAGGCAGGCAATCGAAAGATAATGGTGCAATCCCCACCCCGTTCAGGGAAAACAGTCGTGATGTCTTATATCGCTAAAAATGCGACAGATAAAGATAAAACAGTATTGTTTTTCAGTCACAGGAAAGAAATCAATGAGCAGGTTCGTGAGACCTTTAAACGTGGCGGAGTTAATCTCGATAAGGTTATCATCGGAACGGTTGGGAGTATTGTACGAAAGTTAGAACGATTGCCTCAAGTCGATGTAATCTTGGTAGATGAAGCGCATCATATCAAAGCAAAACAATATCAGACAATCTTAAATTATTTCAGTAATGCTACTCAATTATTTTTCACAGGCACACCTATCCGATTGGACGGTTCGGGATTCCATGATTTAGCAGATGATTTAGTAGTCGGTAAATCCATCCGATGGCTTCAAGACCACGGAAATATCGCTGAGTTTGATTACTATTCCATTAATCTATTGGATATGGCTAAACTAAAGAAACGGTCAGGAGAATTTACAAACCATTCAATCGACGAAGCGTTTAGTTTCAATGGAACGTATGGCGATTATATTGATCATTACGAGAGGTTAGCCAAAGGGAAACAAGCTATCGTTTATACACATAGCGTAGAATACGCTGAGAGGGTCGCTAAGCGATTTTTGGAGCAAGGCTACCAATCAGCCGTTGTGTCTGGAAAAACGCCACAGAGCGAACGAGAGAGCCATATGCAGGTATTCAGAGAAGGCAAACTCACAATCATGGTCAATGTCAATCTATTTACAGAGGGAATTGACTTGCCAAACGTAGATGTCTGCATTATGTTACGGCCGACCGACTCGCTCTCCCTGTATTTGCAGTTTGCTATGAGGGCCTTAAATCCAAGAGAAGGCAAGAAAGCAATCTTGATAGACCACGTTGGAAATCATATTCGGCACGGTCTGCCAAACGACGATAGGGAATGGACGTTAGATGGTACTAAGAAGAAAAAGAAACCTTCGGAACGTTCAACGGTGACATGTGAGAAATGTTTTGCGACATTTTGGAGAGACCAGCTAGTGGACGGTTGTTGTCCATACTGCAAGGCAGAGATTGTTGAGAAGAAAAACATTCAAGACATTGAACAGGACAAATCAGATGTTCAATTAACAAAAATCAATCAAGGAATGGAATTTATTACCATTCAAGGCAAAGAAATAGAGGTCAAGACAGAAGAAGCGAAAGTGTATCGGCGTGTCAAGACTTATGGTAAAAATTATACTAAGTGTCAAAACCTAGCCGAATTGAAGGCATTCAGATTACTCAATGGCTATCAACCAGGTTGGCTATGGTTTCAACAAAAACGTTTAAATATTTGGAGGTAAAAAAATGTCACTTTTTTCAGTAAACTACGAAGCAGCAGAACAATTTTCATCAGTGGAAAACGGAACATACGAGGTAGTCGTGGCGACTGCTGAACAGTCAGCAAGCAAAACAGGAACGGATTTCCTTGATATCCGTCTCAAAATTCGTGATGATTTCCAACAGAAATTCCGTAACAACCTAATCTTTGATAAGGTATGGATCAATAAACAGACTCTTCAATATCCAGAGTGGGCATTGCAACGCTATGCAAAGGCAGTTAAAATCCCAGAAGGTGTTGAGATTAACACAATCGAACAGTTCCTGAATATTATTAAGGGCAAAACGTTAAAAGTTACTGTCAAAAATGAACAGTCTGAGTCAAACGGTGTAACTTACGATAACTTGAATATCAAGAAAATGGAACAATCAGAATTGCCACCTTATTCTGGTGCAGTATCATCTGAATCAGCACCAGCAAAAGCAGATGATTTAGATTTGCCATTCTAATCTATGGTTGGGATGGTAGATTATGCCCTTCATTATCAGAAACTAGGTTACTCGGTCATCCCAATAGACAAAAAGAGCAAACGTGCAATCACGAAATTTAAGGATAAAACATTTAGCGAAAATGAAATCCGAAGATTTTGGCACGAGCAACCCGATGCGAACATCGCATGGAGGACAACCGATTTCTTTGTCATCGATATTGATGTATCGGTGACTGAGAACGGTTATGAGTCTTTAAAAGAATGGGAATTGTCTCAGTATATCCCTAAGACTTTAACTGCTACTACACCAAGCGGTGGGAAGCACATTTTTCTAAAAAAACCAAAAGGCATAGAGTTAAATCAAGATATACGAGTAAAACCAGGGATTGATATTAAGGCAAATAAAAACAATTATGTCTTGGTTGCACCCAGTAATAACGCCAAAGGGAGTTATAAGTGGGATAAGTCCACAGAAGAGATGGCAGAAGCACCAGCTGAGATTATCTCAATCTTACAGACATCAAAGCAATCTAAAGAACCTATGAATTTTACAACCGATTATAGTCGAGGGGAGTTCTCAAGTAAGACTGCCAAGCTATTCGAACAAGTCGTTTTTGGCTTGGGAGATAAAGGTGGTAGAAATAACGCCCTGGCAAGTTTCGTAGGTGGGTTGCTAATGCGTGGTGTCGATGTGGATGCAGCCTATTTATTAGCAAAGATAGCAAATCACTATACTCCAGACAGTCTGCCAGCGGATGAATTGGATAGGACGTTTGAAAGTATGGTTAGAAAGGAAATGGATAGAAGAGGTGGTTCTTGATTTAGAGAAATTAAAAAAAGAATATCGAAGCAATATTATCCAACATCCAGCTTATATCGATAAAGCAAATGACTGGCGTGAGATTCGTCTGGCTTGTCGAGAATATCGTAAAAACTGGCTCGAAAACGTCAAATGGGAAGAAACCCAGTATGGTACGAAAGAAGAAAATAAAAAAGCACCCACTCGTTTAACTGAACTGGCAGTGGCGCAAGGCATGGAACAGATTTTACATATCGTGAATTTGCCGAATGAACGGGTCGCAATCTATGATCCAGATAAAGGTTATTATCACAAAGACCCTAGTTTTGCTTACAAGGTCATTCGCTTGTTAGAGCCAAATTTCAGTGAAGCGAAATCCAAGAACGTTCTCTTCATGCTAGCCTCTACTCCACGATTGAACCAACACGAGGGGTTCTCATGTGATTTTCCAATTGGGGAATATAAAGACCCTCGTAGATTCATACTAGTAAAGAACGGGATATACGATAAGAAAGAGAAATTATTACGACCATTCACACATGAGTTCGTCGCATTCTCAACCATCAGGACAGAATACGACCACTTTGCTAAGTCCCCCGAAATAGATGGGTGGGATATTGATAGCTGGTTACTTGACCTTATGAGTGGAGATGAAGAACTGGTCGAACTGATTTGGCAGGTTATTTCAGCCAGTCTGAATGGGAATTACTCTTACAGGAAATCTATTTGGTTTGTCGGTGAGGGGAATGACGGTAAGGGTACTGTCCAGCAACTCATAACTAATCTGGTCGGTATGCGAAACGTTGCTAGCTTGAAACTTAATCAATTTTCGGAGCGATTTGCTTTGTCCATGATTGAAGGTAAGACCGTTATCATTGGAGATGATGTGCAAGCTGGTATCTACGTAGATGAATCTTCAAATTTCAACTCTGTCGTGACTGGTGAGCCAGTCTTGGTTGAGGAAAAAAACAAACAACCGTATACGACCGTATTTAAAAAAACTGTCATTCAATCCACGAATGAATTACCACGTTTTAAGAATAAAACCAATGGTACATATAGACGGTTTGCAATCGTACCGTTTAAGAAGTCATTTTCAAGCAAGGAAGATAACTGGGCAATCAAGGACGATTACATCTATCGTGAAGAAGTTCTTGAGTACGTTTTGAAGAAAGCTCTTGAGATTTCATTTGATCGCTTCATCGAACCGCAAGCATCGATTGAGGCCCTAGAGGATTTCAAAGAATCCAATGATACAGTTAAGGCATTCATAAGTGAATGGTTCGATAAATTCGAATCCACTCGTCTTCCCTCTAGATTTCTGTGGTGGTTGTATCAGGAGTGGTGTAAGGACGAAGGTGTCACGAGGTTGACGAAACGTAAATTTGAAACGCAATTAGCCAAGAATATCCCTGATGGTTGGGTTAAGAAGAAAATGAAACCATTAGGGAAATTTATTCCATCTGTGGACGTTCCAAAACATTATTCAGGTTTTAGCTGGATGAACGATGAAAGTCAGATACTTACATCGGGGTATGAATTGGTTACCGTTTACCGTTAGGTTACCGTTCTTTTTTTGACTACGGTAACCTAATTTAAGCCTTATGTACCAAGGGTTCACCTTGTGTTGGTTACCGTATTACCTTTCTTTTCTATTGAAATAATAAAAAAATAAATAATATAAATATAAATAAAGGGGAAAGGTAACAGTAACGGTAACCTTGGGGCAAAAAAATGGCGTAAACCGTTGGTACTGCTGGATTTGTAGTGGTTACCGTTCTAAAAATCACAACGGTAACTTTTGGAGGATAAATGAAATCAGAGCAAGAAGTACAAAATGAAATTAGAGTCGCATTGACTCAAGCAGGATATACCGTTTTTCGAACGAATGTCGGAAAAGTAAAGACCGCAGATGGTAGATGGTTTGATACTGGATTGCCGAAAGGTCATGCTGATCTGTATGGTTTTAGACCAGACGGACAGATATTTTATGTCGAGGTAAAAAAAGAAAATGGACGTGTGAGACCGGAACAGGAAAATTTTATTGAGACGGTCAGAAAACGAGGTGCGATAGCTGGTGTTGCTAGAAGCGCCCAGGAAGCATTGGAGTTAGTCAAATGAATAATCAATTAAATGAAGTCATGAAAAATTTGAATGAGGTGTTTAGTTGAAGTATGACAAACAGACAGTCATTGAAGGACTGAGTCGCACGATTGAGCAGACGGAGGCAAGGATAGTTGAACTATCTGAGCCGTGTGTTAAATCGCTTGCTTTTAGCAGGTCCGAGGAAAGAGACTTGCTAAAAAAGAAAGTGAAAAACTGGAAGAAGAGAATAAAGGAGTTGGAAGATGAATAAACAGGAAGCGTTAAAAAGGATTGAGGTACAGAAAGAAACTCTCATAAGACTTACTGGCTGGGCAGTTTATGTATATATAGAGGAGCTTATTAAAAGTCTTGACGAACCCGAAAAAATCAAAATCCCGCAGTTTGTGGCGGATTGGATAACGCATTCAAAAAATATAGGGCGTTCTCTATTTGGAGCAATGAGTATCTTTGAAGAAAATACTGAGATTAAAAAATGGATGCAATGGGCAGAAAACCAAGAAACATTCGCTCGAGCTTGGCTTGGCGGCTACGAGGTCGAGAAAGAGAAGCGGTATTTTGTGAAGATTACAGCTGCAGAACAGTATCTTGTGAGAGTTGAAGACGAGAATTTCTTAGGATTTTTACAAAGTAGATTAAGGTCTAAATTCACCCGAAAAGAATTAGAAGGTGCCAACTTAGGCTGGGTCTTCGATTGCCCAGGGATTGAGATTGAGGAGGTGGAGTGATGGAAGATAATGAACTTGAAGTGTTGCTAGGGCAAAACGTACTTAGCGCTCTAGCTGATATTGTATTTGACGGCGCAAAGAAGGTAGAAATACCATTCAAATTAAAAACAGGAATGAAATGCAAAATAACAGTGGAGGAGGTCACAGATTGAAACGATTCATAGCCATCTGGATTCTGCTATCTGCTGGATTGAACATCTGGCAAATGGACAGGATTCGAGATTTGGAAGAGAAGAAGCCAATGGTTATCTATAAGGCAGATAACGCAGGCGCTGAGATATTCGGTAAGGTCGTCGAGAAAGGACGCCATGGGAAGCTATACACGCTTACGATACGTGACTATGGGGTGTTCGTGGTTACGAAGGACGTGTATGAGAAAGTGAAAGTTGGGGATGAGGTGATGTTGTGAAAGTTCGATTTAATGGGAAGTATAACTTCTTCTTAACCCAATTTGTCCATTTTATTGTATTGGACTATCTCTGGAAGATACTTGAAATTATCATCTTAGGTGGAGTGAGAGGGAATTTGGCGGATTCTATTATGCTTGCTCTGATTTGTGTCTATATTGCATGGATTTTAGATAAAGAGGAATAAAACAGATGAACACACTAGAAAACGTTAAACAATGGTTTATAGACCGTGACCTTGAAAATGGTGGACGGCTGGACAAGCAGTCTTTGAAACTAAGTGAAGAGTTCGGCGAACTATGTGCTGGCTATCTCAAGAAGAATGAGCAACTGACCAAGGACAGTATCGGAGATTGCGCAGTTGTGATTGTCGGTTTGGCGTTGCTGATAAAAGAGGATGTGCAGGAGATTTTTGAGGAAGTAAGTTTCATCGAAAATAAAGATGTGATGCTTCCCTTTAAATGGTTAAGTGCTAACATTAGTAATTTTCAATTGAATAAGGATTTAACCAGCAAGAAAATGTGTCGATATAATTTAACGCATTCAATCGGCTATCTAAAATCAATCAGCAATGCTCTCGGTTATGATTTCGAAGAATGTTTTGAACTGTCTTACCAAGAAATCAAAGACCGCAAGGGTAAATGGATTGACGGTTCGTTTGTTAAAGAGGAGGATTTGGGATGATACCGAAGTATAGAGCGTGGGATAAGCACGGACAAAAGATGTTTGCTAATGACGATTTGAGTCTTATGATCTAGAGTTTGTTTCTTTCACGATTACAGATCAGGATGCTGGAGATGAGATTGAAGCAGCAATCAAAAATGAATCGGTCAAACAGAAGGAAATAGACACAGCTAAACAGGAACAGGAAAAGTCTAAGGTTGAAGCTGAAACTAAGAAAGTTCAAGCTCAAGCCGAAGCAGACGCAGGTATCATCAAAGCAGAAGGTGAAGCCAAGGCCAACAAAGCTAAGTCAGATTCAATCACAGATAATCTTATCCGGATGAAAGAAGCAGAAGCCAGAGAGAAGCATGGCTGGGTCACTGTTAACGGTGCAGGTAGTGTGATCACGAATAAAGAATAAAATAAAAAAGCCCAATCCATAAGGACTAGGTTTCGAAGATGAAATTGTAGAGTTGGACAACCTTCTGAAAACTGGTTGTATCCATGGTTGTGATTTTTTGAGCCTTGCGCTCTCTAAAGTCAAAAGTATAGAGTTGGAGTGGATTGACAGAGCCATCTACCTTATTGGAACGTACAGGAACAAGCAGGCCTTGTTCTTCTAGTCTGCTTTGACCGTGTGTAATAGGACATACAGCTACAAATCCAGTCCGCTCCGAATATTCTCTACGCGATACGACAATAGCAGGACGGCGTTTCTGAATCTCACGTCCAACAGACGGGTCGAAGTCAATCCAGATGATGTCCTGTTTTTCTGGAATGTAATCATATTTCGCTGTCAAGGAATTTCACCCCCTCAAAGTCATCTTCCATACGTAGGTCTGCGTCACCACTAAATGGGTCTGGAATTTTTGGAGCAAGGACAATGACATTATCTACACCCTTGTAGACAAACATTTCCTGACCTTCTGGAACATTGAGTGTTTTCGGGATGGTCACAGTGACAGAGTTCCCAACCTTACGAGTTTTAACAGTATTCATTTGTTTCTCCTTTATTTTGTATACATACAGTATACACCTAAAAAGGGAGCAAGGCAAGAAAAAAGCCAGCACAGCTGACTCCTTTGTGATATGTTTGCTAAAAATATTATATCATAAAGGAGCGATGTTGTGAGGTTATTAAAAAAGGTTGACGTGCAATTCACCAAGAAAAATGTCTATGATGTTCTAGAGAGTTATCGCTCGTATGTCCGAATGGCAGGCGCTGAGTATTTGCCTAAAATCACAACGACCTACTCATTTGAACCGAAGACATTTACTGGTAAGAACACAGCAACAGAGAATATGGTTATCGAACATGTGGATGCAGAAGCAGAAGTTCTGGAGATTGAGAGAGCAGTGAACTGTATCATGGATCCATACGTTCGGCAGGTTATCGCAAAGAAGTACATGGATATGAAAATCCAATTATCAGACAAGGCAATTTATATGGATTTAGGCTATTCTGAGAGTGAATTCTACCGCATGCTGAGTAGAGGTGCTTTGGAATTTGCGGAAGCCTATCGAAAAGGTAAGTTGATTGTCTTTCGTAAATTTTTGGGAGATATTTGCAAGTAAATTGCTAGGAAATGGATTATTTTACGTGGTAGAATAGTATTGTCAAGTGATAGGTTATTTGACGTCTCCTTTATATTTTTCATTTTATTTCCGAGGCTTCGGCCTCGTTTTGGCGGTGACAGGTAAGTGGTTTCTCTCCTATGTTTCCTTCGGTTCGATTCCGGGCATCGCCGTTAAAGACTACAAAAAATAAAAATAGAAAATCAAAAAGATTGTACACACGCAAGGTAGTAGTCGTCTTGCAGGAAGGTCACACATCGTGTGGCTTTTTTGATTATTTGAAAGGTGGTGATGGAAAATTGAATGAATTGACGATAAAACAAAAAAGATTCGCAGATGAGTACATCATCTCAGGTAATGCGACGGAAGCTTATAAGAAAGCAGGTTATCGTGCTTCTAGTGATAGAGTGGCAGGCGTTGAAGGACATAAGTTACTAAAGAATCCTAAGATTAAAAGCTATATAGATGAACGGTTGAAACAACTTGATTCTGAGAAAATTGCAGATCAGCAAGAGGTCCTTAGTTATCTAACTTCAGTAATGCGAGGAGAGACACAAGAACAGACCTTGATAAGCATAGGAGAATTAGGTCAAACGATTACGGATATTGATGTCGGAGCAAAAGATAGAATCAAGGCAGCTGAACTTTTAGGTAAACGTCATAGGCTTTGGACAGACAAGGTAGAGGCTGATGTTTCTGGAACAGTGGTGTTTGCAAATGAGTCAGACATACCAGATTAAGCAAAATGACATTGTCGTTGACCTACCTAAGACAGTAGGTGGGGGATACGGACAGTTTTGGCGTTCAAGGCATCTTTATCGTGTAGTCAAAGGTTCCCGTGGTTCGAAGAAGTCCAAGACAACCGCTTTAAACTACGTTGTCCGTCTTTTGAAGTATTCCTGGGCCAACTTGCTTGTTATTCGTAGATACTCGAATACGAACAAGCAATCTACCTATACAGATTTTAAATGGGCGTGTAATGTGTTGGGTGTGACTCATTTGTTTAAATTTAATGAGTCTTTGCCTGAAATAACCGTAAAAGCAACTGGTCAAAAAATTCTATTTCGTGGTTTGGATGATGAACTCAAAATCACATCTATCACGGTCGATGTCGGCAGTCTTTGTTGGGCATGGTTCGAGGAAGCGTATCAAATTGAGACTGAAGATAAGTTCAGTACCGTAGTTGAATCCATCCGTGGTAGCTTAGACGTACCCGATTTCTTTAAACAAATCACAGTCACATTTAACCCGTGGAACGAAAGGCACTGGCTCAAACGTGTCTTTTTTGACGAAGAGACGAGACGGGCTGATACGCTATCGCTCACGACCACCTATCGATGCAACGAGTGGCTGGATGAAGTCGATATCAAACGCTATGAGGATTTGTATCATACGAACCCAAGACGTGCTAGAATCGTCTGTGATGGCGAGTGGGGAGTTGCTGAAGGCTTAATCTATGAGAACGTGACTATCAAAGAATTCAATAAGGATGAATTACTACAAGATTCAGCTAATAAATTATGTATCGGTCTTGACTTTGGTTTCACTCATGACCCAACCGCTTTGTGTTGTTCGTTGATAAACGATACGACGAAAGAAATCTATGTCTTTGATGAGGCATACAAAGTCGGATTGATAACCAAGGAAGTTGCGAAGATGATAAAGGATAAAGGTTATCATCGTTCACAAATCATTGCTGACAGCGCTGAATTACGACTGATTGAGGAATTGAGGTCAGAACATGGTATAACTCGAATTAAAGAGAGTCGTAAAGGTAAGGATAGTATTATGGCAGGCGTATCCAAATTGCAAGGATACGCTATTTATGTGCATCCAGATTGTAAAAACATCATGGATGAATTTTATAGCTATTGTTATCAACAAGACAAAGAAGGAAACTGGTTGAATAAACCAGAAGATAAAAACAACCACTTGATGGACGCTTTGCGTTACAGCCTTCAATGTATTGAGGGTGGCAAAGCAACCGTCCGCAGACGTTCTGATTATGGTCTATAGAGAGGAAAGACATGTACCAATATTTAACCTATCCACGAGATGGATATGATGAGGGTTCTTTGAAGAAAGACCTGATTTACAAATTGATAACGAAGCATAGCACTGAAGGCTCACATTTGAAGAAACTTAAAAGCTACTACATGGGTGAGCATGCTATCTTAAATCACAAGAGACGCAACGAGAATGCACCCAATTACAAGACAGTGGCCAATCATGCCAAGGACATCGCAGACACGGCTACAGGCTATTTTATGGGCAATCCTATCAAGTACAATAACACTGCTGAAGGTGATATCGATGAACTGCTCGCAGCTTTTGACGGTGCTGAGATTGACCAAGTAGATGCTCAGAATGCTTTGAACATGGCTATTTATGGTCGTGCTTATGAGTACATCTATGCCAAAGAGGGATTGACTGAGTTGGACTCAACTAGTATTGATCCAGAAAATACCTTCATAGTCTATGATGATAGCATTGAGCGGAAGCCCTTGTTTGCGGTCTACTACTATCAAGTCAAGGATGATACAAAAGACACTACTAAGTACCAGGCAGAGGTTTTTACAGAAAATCTGTGTTATCACATGGTGCTGAGAAGTACAGATTCAGGAACAACCCAGAATGAGGAAGTAGAAGAACATAATCTTGGCCGGATTCCGATTATCGAGTATCGCAACAATCACTTTGCGATTGGCGACTACGAGCAACAGATTAGCCTGATTGATGCCTATAATTCCTTGATGGGTAACCGTGTCAATGACAAGGAGCAAGCAGTAGAGTCTATCCTTGTTTTATATGGTACTCAGCTAGCAGATACGCCAGAGGATGCTAAGGTAGCGATGAAGATTCTTTCTGAAGAAGGTCTTTTAGAATTGCCAGGCGATAGTGCACGAGCTGAGTTCTTGAAGAACACTCTGGACGAAAGTGCTACTGAAATCTTACGCACAGCATTGAAAGAGGATATCTACACGTTCAGTCATGTGCCGAACCTGACTGATGAGAACTTTGCAGGGAATACTTCGGGCGTAGCCATGGAATTCAAGCTGATGGGCCTTGAGATGATTACTAAGACCAAGGAGGCGAACTATAAGCGAGGATTGCGTCAGCGTATTGCGATTTTTGCTCATTACTTGGGTATGAAGCAGATTACTCTGGAGTCTCATTCAATCGTTCCACAATTCAGCCGTGGTTTACCTAAGAACTTGCTAGAAATCTCTCAGATTGTGAATAACTTGGAAGGCAAAGTGACCAATAGGCAGCTTATTTCTCTCTTGCCGTTTGTGGAAGACCCTGACGCTGAACTGGAAGCCTTGGAAGAAGAGAAAAAGAAGAACATGGAAGACATGCCAATGTTCAACCAAGACAACACGAAACCCGAAGATGAGGTAGAGGATGAAGAATCAGGACTACTGGGCGAAGAGGAAAGTCAATCTGATTTACCAGCAGATGGACAAGGCCGAAAAGCAGGCAGACCAGTTCGATAAGGTCTATCAGGAAGCTAAGATTTACTTGGATAAGGAAATCAATAAGATTTTCGATAAGTTCCAACGTGATTATGGTCTAAGTCAGGTGGAAGCTAGACAAGTCTTGAAGAACATGAAAGATAAGAAAGACTTGAACGAACTTCGTAAGATGCTTGAAGCAAGACCCAATGACCCAAATATCCAAAGACTACTGGCCGACTTAGATAGCCCAGCTTATTCTTTCCGTATGAAGCGCCTGGAGCGTTTGAGTGATGATTTAGACCGTATGCGTGAATCTATCTATCATTCGGAGAAGACAGGCTCAGATGCCTTTTATAGCGACCTGATGAAGGATAGCTACTACAAGGCTACCTTTGACCTGCAGCAGCAGACAGGGCTAGCATACGGATTTTCTGGGCTTCCTGAGAGCGAGATAAAACATCTACAGTCTTTTAGTTGGGTAGGAGATGGAAGTACATATTCTACAAACATCTGGAAGAATACGGGTAAGCTTACATCAAGTATAAAAGATGAACTCCTCATAAGTCTTATGACAGGCCGAGATACACGAGAAACTGCACAAGCAATTGCTGAGCGGTTCAATGTAGGTCAGAATGATGCAAGGCGTTTGGTTCGGACGGAATCAGCCTTTTTTCATAACCAAATGGAACTACTCAGCTATGAAGAAGCAGACATAGAGAAGTATATCTTCGTGGCAGTCTTAGACAAGCGCACCTCACGCATTTGCCAAGAGCATGACAATCAGGTCTATGATAGGGATAAGGCTGTCCCTGGTGTCAATTGTCCGCCTATGCACCCTTGGTGTAGGTCTACTACTGTCGGATACGATGAGGATGCAGACTATAGCAAGCTGAAGCGCAGAGCAAGGAATCCAGTGACAGGTAAGACCGAGCTAGTACCTGCTGATATGACGTATAAAGAATGGTATAGCAAGTATGTTGCGAAAGACGGGGAAAAGGTGTAGAAAATGAAAGTCAAAGAACTTTGTAAAAACAATTGATAAAGAATGCTGTATCTCGGTTTGTCACAACGATAAAGATTTAGAAGGAGGTTATCCCGAGGATTTTCTTGATTGTGATTTTGAAGTAAAAAGAATTTCAGTGGTAGCTTGCGAAGTTATCCTTATAGAAACTTAAAAGGAAGGAACAAAGCAGATGAAATACCGTAAAAAACCAGTAGTGATTGAGGCTGTACAGTTTACAGATACGGAAGAATCAATTTTGAAATTGTCAGAATTAGGATTAGATCCAGTTCGTGTTGATTATGCTGATTTGGATAATCCAGTTCTAAAAATAGAAACGCTTGAAGGATTGATGGTTGCAACAGAAGGTGACTACGTTATCAAAGGAGTTCAAGGTGAATTTTATCCATGCAAACCAGATATTTTTGCAGAAACTTACGAAGAAGTAGAGTATCTGAATATTTTAGCTAGTATCTAGGAGGTGATCCAACATCTTGACTGGCAGGAACAGACTGCTATAAATCACTGTAAATTGCTATAAACCGCATCGAAATAGAGACGGTTTTTATATTGTCCAAACTGTACCGATGACAATAAAAGCTGTACTGTTCCGTCGCCGGACGTAAAGCGAGACTATCGAGTGGCGACGTAATCGCTGGAGGACAATTATGTCAGAAGAAATCAATGCAACTGTATCTACTGAATCAACTGAGACTGTCGACACTCAAGAAAATGTTGATACAGTGCAGGAAGAAAAGCACGAACGAACTTTCACTCGTGCTGAAATCGGTAAGATGCTATCTGCCGAGCGCTCTAAATGGGAAGCTGAGCAAGAAGCCAAGGAAAACGAAGCTAAAAAGCTTGCTAAGATGAACGCTGACGAGAAACAGAAATATCAGTTGGATCAGCGTGAGCAAGAACTAGCTGACCGTGAAAAGGCTATTGCTCGCAAGGAATTGACCGCAGAAGCCAAAGCAATGCTAAGTGAACGTGACTTACCCGTTGAGTTAGTGAATGTAGTTGATTTGACAAGCGCAGAGACGGTATCGCAGTCTGTCGCAGTATTGCAAAAATCATGGGAGCAAGCCGTGCAAAAAGGCGTGCAAGAAAAGCTAAAAGGCGGAGCTCCAATGAAGCAAGCACCAGTTGATAGTGACGGTATCACAAAAGAAGAATTTGCTCGTATGGGTTATCAGAGTCGAAATGAACTCTATCAAAAGAACCCAGAACTCTATAAGAAATTGAAAGGTTAAAATAAATGACAGCAGGACAAACTAAATTAGCCACTATGGTTAACCCAGAAGTGATGGCGGATATGGTTTCCGCTAAACTACCTAAATTGATTAAATTCACTCCACTTGCTTATGTGGAAACAGCACTCCAAGGCCAACCGGGTAACACTCTAACAGTTCCAGCATGGGAGTATGCAGGAGATGCGACAGAGGTTGGAGAAGGTCAAGCTATTTCTCCAGACCAATTGACTACTAAAAAGACCACTATGACTATCAAAAAGGCTGCTAAAGGTTATGAAATTACCGATGAAGCTCTTTTGTCAGGTCTTGGTGACCCACTAGGTCAAGCAACCTACCAGCTTGGTTTGGCTATTGCCAACAAGATTGATGATGATTTGGTAGCAGTAGCAAAAACTGCAACACAGCACGTTGCAGAAGCTCCAACAACAGGAGCTGCTCTTGATAAAGCACTTGCTATTTTTGACGATGAAGAAGACGCAAAATATGTAGCTCTTATCAATCCAGCAGATGCCATTGATTTGCGTGCTAACACTGTGAAAGAATGGATTTCAGGCACAGAAGTAGGAGCGAATACAGTTGTTTCTGGTACATTTGGAGAAACACGAGGTGTTCAAATTGTGCGTACTAAGAAAGTTGAAAAAGGAAAAGGCTTTATCGTCAAAGTCTCTCCTAGCCAAACTCAGACAGACGACGCCAATAAATACGGTGCGTTTGTTATCATGTTAAAACGTGATGTGGCTATCGAAACAGACCGTGACATCCTTAAAAAGACAACGGTTATCACTGGTGATGAACACTACGGTGTTTACCTATACGACCCTACACGAGTTGTAAAATTCGGTGAGTAAGAGGTGACGATATGAGCTTATTGCTACGACGTCATTATATCCAAGAGGAGCAGGCTAGCCAGTATTCTGATTTAGAGAATAAGACTCTAGAAGAGTTGAAGAATCTAGCTAAAGAAGCTGGCATAGCTGGCGCCTATAAGTTATCAAAAGCCGAAATTGTAGAGGTGTTGGAGGATTTAAAAAGTGAAATTTAAAATCAAACAAGATTTCTATGATTGGGAATCAAATGTAAAACGACTGGCAGGAGAGGAACTTGAGATTACTGATGAGCGTTATGCTGAGCTGGCTGACAATTTTGCCAGCAATGGTGTCGCTATCTCAGATGTTCTCGAGGAAATCCTTCCTGAACCTGAGTTTTTAGAAGAGGATTGATATGTCTATAGAGTTGCTGAAGAAAATGACAGGCGAAGAAGATACTCAGCTTCTCATGTTGCTCCAAACAAGGGCTACAAATCTTATCTTGTCAGAGACGAATCGCACATCTTTGACGCCTGCTTTAAGTCTTTTGATACCTGAGGTTGCTATCGAGCTCCACAACCGCTCAGGAGCGGAAGGAGAGCACTCTAGGACCGAGGGTGGTATAGCAGTAGTCTACGGAGAAAACGGCCTGTCTACGGGTCTTCTACAGCGTATCCGCATGCACAGACTAGCAAGGGTGGCAGGCCATGTTTTTGAAGCAGAGTAGACTGAAACCTTATCCAATGCGACGGTTTGAAAAGACTGTCACTGAGGAAGGTGTCGCAAAAGAAGGATATGCCAAGGGAGCTGAGACAGTCCGTCTTGAATTGTGGCCAGCTAGTAGCAAATTACAATCTGAGTTGTATGGCGAGCGTGTCAATGATATTTTGAACGCAAATGCCAACAAGTCAGCTACTATCAAAGTAAAGGATGGCGTATGTATCGATAGCCCGACGGAAGTGACTCATAGGGTTATTTCTAAAAAGGTCTACACACATCATCAAGTTTTGGAGTTAGAGCGTGTCAGAGCTACTAGGGGCAGATAAACTTATAGCTAAGTTCAGAAAGCTGTCAGATGTTGCGCAACGAGATATTGTTTCAAAGGCGGTTCATCATGCAGCCAAAACCATTGTTCAAGCCGATGCTAAAAGACTTGCACCAGGGAACAATGGAGAACTTAGAAATAGTATTAAGACTAGGGTTAAAATGGACGGAGATAAGGCTATAGGAGAGGTTTACACCAATCTGCACTACGCTTCTTATGTTGAGTTTGGAACAGGACCAAAAGGACAAGCTAGCCATTCAGGTATCTCCCCAGAGGTTAGTGTGTCTTACAGGTCTAGTCCTTGGTATGTGCATGAAGACCAAATCGATGTAGGACCTTACCATTTTCAAAAAATTGGGGAGTTCTACAAGATGTATGGTCAACCTGCCCAGCCTTATCTTTATCCAGCTTTGAGAGACAATCAAGAGCGTGTGTCTAAGAATATTTCGAATTATGTGCGTAGAAAGATAAGAGAACAAATATAATGATCAATATCAAGCCTGTTATTTTTAAAGAATTGCAAAAGGTCGCAGATAATGTGACTGATACTTATCCTAGCGATTGGGAGACTTTTCCAGTCGTTATTTTTTTAGAAGAACAAAACAAGCCGGGTGAATGGTTTGATGACCAGGAACAAAAATCATCTATCCGCTACAAGGTAGATATCTTTGATGATACCAGCACTAGTGATTTAGCTGTTAAAATCAATCAGATTTTTGAGTCTTTAGGTTTGCGAAGAACCGACTGCCAAGACGTGCCAGATCCGTCTCATTTGAGACATAAGGTCATGCGTTTTGAAGGTGTCGTTGACTTACACTCAGAGCTTGTTTTTCAATTTAGAATGGAGAATTAAACATGTTAGCAAATGGAATTACGCTGTCTTATGGTACAGCTAAAGGAACTTATACTAAACTTGCTGGGTTGAAAGAAGTACCAGAGTTTGGTATTGAACCTGAAAAAGTAGAGAACACTACTCTTGAAGATAAAGTTAAGAAGTATGAGTTTGGTATCGGTGATGCAGGGGAATTGGAATACAAATTCTCTTACAAGAACGATAACGAAAATGCTCCTTATCGTGTATTGCGTAAAGCGGCAGACAACAAGACAAAACTTTTCTTTGAGCAAACTTACCCAGACAACACTAAAGTGCATTTTGAAGGTCAAGTATCTGTTAAGCTTGGCGGTGGCGGTGTCAATGCCGTTATCGAGTTTACCCTTAAAATTGCTTTGCAGTCAGAGTTGGAATTTGTAGACGGTATTGGAGGTTAATTAAATGGCACTATCTTACTCAATTTGGAAGATTAGCGATGAGAAAGAGTTGAAACTACGACTTTCATCTCATCAAGCAGCAAAAGTTGAAGAAAAAATCGGCATGAACTTACTGAAAATCTTCATGCCTGAAGCTGGTGAAGAGTTTCCTTTGCCTCCTTTGAAAGTTGTATTGCTTTTGATTCACGGAGCATTACAAAAGTATGAGAATGGGTATTCTCTTGAGGATGTCTACGATCTGTACGATGAATACGTTGACAACGGTGGAGACCAAACAACCTTCATGACAGAGGTTCTAATGCCACTCTTTGAAGTATCGGGTTTTACTCCACGAGGAAGCAAGAACAAGAAAACTTCCAAGAAGAAAATGACAGTAGTCGAGTAATCTTAACGGTAACGCAGATTATTGAGAGGCTTTACCCTATGTTTTTAGACATTGGTGGTAAGCCTCTTGATTTTTGGGATTTAACGGTGCTTGAAATCAGGGAAATGATTGAAAGCTACAACCGTGTTAAAACCCAAGAGCGTAAAGAAAAGATTATTGACTCATATAGACTGTCTCAGATGATTTCCAATCACGTTTCTTTATTGTTATCCAAAGATGCTAAGGTCTTTGAGTTCTGGGAGTATGCGCCTGAATTGTTTGTAGAAGAACAGCAAGCGGTAGAACAAGAACGACAAAGACAAGCACTTTTGTTGCATAAGCAACGGATGCGTGAATTTGCAGAAAGACACAATCGCAAAAGAAAGGAGGAAATGAATGGCAACTCTTGACGAATTAAAAGTCATGATTGACGCTGAGATAGCGCCTTTCAGGAAGAAGATGAAAGAAGTCGAGAATCAGGTCAAAGGAACATCTGACCAAGTGAAGAATGCCACTGCTAAAGTTCGTGAACAGTCGAACTCAATCGGTAGTGCATTTGGCAAGCTAGCTAAGTTCGCTGGTTTTGCAATTCTTGGTAAGAAATTGCTTGATGTTGGGATGTATTCAACGCAGACAGCTCTTGAAGTAGCAGCGTCTATGAACCAAATCAAGCGACAGATGGGTGAGAGTTCGCAATCTTTCTTAAAATGGGTTAACGATAATGCCAACGCTATGAATATGGGTGTGGGTGAGGCTACTAACTACGGTGCGGTTTACTCAAACCTATTTTCAGGATTTATCAAAGACACCAACAAGCTAAGCGCTTATACTGCTAAGATGTTGCAGACATCGGCAGTTGTTGCTGAAGGTTCAGGGCGTAGTATCACTGACGTTATGGAGCGTATCCGTTCAGGTTTACTAGGGAACACCGAAGCAATTGAGGACCTAGGAATCAACGTCAATGTGGCTATGATTGAATCTACTGAAGCCTTTAAGAAGTTCGCAAACGGACAGAGCTGGCAACAGTTGGATTATCAAACCCAGCAACAAATCCGCCTAATGGCTATCTTGGAGCAGGCTACAGCTAAGTATGGAAATACCTTATCCAACTCAGTTAACGGTAGTATCAGCTTGTTTAAATCGCTGATGAAAGATAGTGCATTAAATCTGGGTAATGCTATGTTACCGATTATCAATGCGATTATGCCTGTCTTGAACTCTTTTGCTATGGTCTTGAAGAACGTGACTGCTAAACTCGCTGAGTTTATCGCTTTAATGTTTAACAAGAAAGCAACAGTGAAAGATGGTGTTGGTGGAGCAGTTGGAGACATGGGTAACGCCATGAAAGACGCTGCAGGCGGAGCAGGAGACCTTGCTGACGCAGTAGGCGACGCTGGAGATTCAGCAGGAGGACTTGCTGACAATCTTGGAGACTCAGCCAAAAACGCTAAGAAAGCTGCTAAAGAGTTGTTAGGTCTTTTGGGATTTGATGAGATTAACATCTTGCAAAAACCAAAAGACGACGATGCAGGCGGTTCTGGAGGCGGTGGCGGAGGCAAAGGTGGTAAAGGAAAGGGAGGCGGTGGCGGACCTTTCAAAGACATCTTGCCAGAAGTCGAGTTGACAGACATGGGCAACCAATTCAAGAGTATTTTTGATGGTCTTGGGGATAAGTTGAAAGGATTGTTTGACCTTTTCAAAAAAGGTTTTGATGCAGCCTTTAGACCAGAAGGCTTAGAGCGTATCAAAGCTGCTTTAGAACGAATCAAGAAAACTCTTGAAGAAATCGCTACTGACCCAAGGGTTGTAAATGCCTTTAACCGCATGACTGAAAAAATCGCTTATGCTTTGGGTCAAATAGCTGGTTCGTTAGCCACTATCGGAGTTGGTATTGGTGTACTCCTTACCGAAAGTATTGCAAACGGCCTTGAAAGGCAGAAAGAACGCATTATCAGGGCGCTAGTCGCTTTATTTGATAATGTTGGTAACATTGCAGAGGCTGTCGGAAATATCGCTCAGGCCTTTTCTAGTGCTTTCTACGACGTTATTACTTCGACTGGTGCGGTTCGTATCGGTAGCGCGATTGTGTCAACTCTCTTGAGTTTGACATCTACCATTGTTGAAGTCGGTAGCGAATTAGCAGGAAGTCTGTTTAAAGGTTTTGAAAAAGTCGTTGTGACAAGCGCTCCTAAAATTTCATCAATGCTTCAAAGTCTTTTGGACATTGTAGCTCCAATATTTGAAACTATCGAGAGTGTTGTTGATAAGTTTGGCGATGGATTGAGTAGTGTCTACGATGAACATGTAGCCCCTGCTATTGACTCTATTGCTAATGCTTTTAACGGACTAATTGATATTATTCAAATACTTTGGGAAGGAAGTTGGAAGCCTTTTGCTGAGTTCTTGTCTAACACATTCGGTATCAGTATTGAAACTGTTGCTGATTTACTAGGCGGTATCATACTAGAAGCGTTGAAGTTGCTAGCTGATACAATCAAGCTAGTGGCTGATGGTTTTACTGCTTTTTCAGATTGGTGTAAAGAAAATAAAGAGATTATCTCCACAATCGCTAGTGTGATTGGCACGCTTGCAACCGTATGGCAAGGAATTAAGTTCTTGTCTTGGGCTGAACAAGCTGGAGGACTTGCAGGGGCATTCGAACTATTAAGTGGCAAGGTTTCCTTTATTGTTAGCGGAATTAAAAATCTTGGACTAGCTTTGAAAGCTTTGACATTTGATAAATTGGTCAGCTTCGGAGAAACCATCTATTTGAATGCGATGTATGCAAAAGACTTTGTGGTCAATTCAGGTAAATTGATTGTAGAGTTAGGAAAAACTGCTCTAGAACTTGGTAAATCTGCACTAGCTTGGGGTGTTCATGCGGCACAAATGGGGCTTGCAGCAGCAGCGGAAATCGCTCAATCAGTTGCAGCAGGAGTTGCAGCAGCCGCAACATGGGCACTCAATGGAGCTATTGCGGTATTGACCAGTCCGATAACTTTAGTTATCGCAGCAATCGCAGCTTTAATTGCTATAGGTGTCTTGCTCTACCAAAACTGGGACACTGTTGTCGAGTTCGCTAAAACTGCATGGCAAGGACTATGTGATTTTATCAGTGATATTTGTCAAGCGATTGGCGAATTTTTCAGCGATCTATGGACGAAACTTCAAGAAATCTTTGAGCCAATAGGTCAATGGTTTGGCGAGAAGTTCCAGCAAGGATGGGATGCTATTGTCAACATCTTCTCTGGTATCGGAGAGTGGTTCTCTGGTGTATTCCAAGGAGCATGGGATGCTATCGTTAATATCTTCACACCACTCGGCTCATGGTTCGGAGAACGTTGGGCGGATGTGACTAGTGCTTTGGCCAATATTGGGGCATGGTTTACAGATATGTTCCAAAAAGCCTGGACTGGTCTAACAAACATCTTTAGCAAACTAGGTTCATGGTTTGGCGAGAGATGGGCAGATGTGACTAATGCATTATCCGATGTTTCAAACTGGTTTGGTGAGATGTTTACTAATGCATACAACGCAGTAAAAGATGCTTTCAGCTCTATCGGAGACTTCTTTAGTGGAGTTTGGGATACTGTTAAAAGTATCTTCGTTAATGCTGGTCAGATGGTCGGTGAGGCAGTAGGTGGAGCGTTTAAGAGTGCGGTCAATGCGGTTCTTGGAACGATTGAAAATGTAGTCAATGGCTTCATCGGAATGATTAATGGAGTTTTAGGCGTTGTCAGAAACTTACCTGGTCTAGGATGGGTTGGTAGCGTAAGTACAGTTAGCCTCCCTCGTCTTGCCCGTGGTGGTATCGTTGATAGTCCAACAATTGCCATGATTGGTGAAGCAGGTAAAGAGGCGGTCGTACCACTTGAAAATACAGGCTTTATCCAAACGCTAGGACGAGTTGTCAGCAGTGCGGTAGTAAATGCCATGGCTGGTGTTGGTCCGCAAGGTGGATTTTCTGGCGATGGCGACATCGTTATCCAAATCGCAGGCCATGAGTTCGGACGGGTGGCCATCCAAGAAATTAACAAAGAACATGAACGAGCAGGTCAAACCTTGCTCAAGATTTAGGAGGTTAAATGGCACAATTGAGAATCAATGGGGTGGCTGTGAAGCCTCCCAAATCTTTTCAGGTCGGTATTCAAGATATCGATGGAGAGACGGGGCGTAATGCCAATGGCGATATGGTTCGTGACCGTATCACGACCAAACGTAAATTAGACTGTGAATGGGGCATGCTGACTCAGGAAGAAATGAGTCAGCTTTTAAATGCCGTGTCAGCAGTCTTTTTTGAAGTTTCATATCCTGACCCTGTTAAAGGTCAGACGACTGGGACTTTTTACGTCGGCGATAGAACGGCTCCAAGCTATTCTTTTACTGAGAAGTTTAAACCTTGGTCTGGCGCTAAATTTAATCTGGTAGAGAGGTAAGAAAATGGACGCTTTAACTAGACGACAATTTGACAGAGCCATGTTTGCTAAGGACAGGACGCTGGCTATCCGTGTTGGTGATTATGCTTCACGAGATATCAAAGAGGCTAGTTTTGAGTATGGCTATATCAAAGGCGATACATACAAACCCGGTGGAACCTGTGCTGGTAGCGGTAAAATTACCTTTACCAGTATCATAACCACATTCAATAAACTGGATATCCTACACCCTGAGATTGGTCTACTGGTTGGGAATACTTACCAGTGGGTTAAGATGGGGGAATACTTCATCAATGATATTGAGATTGACCGAAACCGAAACACAACCACGCTTGAACTCATGGATGGTATGTTCAAGCTCAATCGTGAGTATGTGACGGACTTGCATTTTCCAGCTGAAGTACGAGAGGTTGTTCAGGAAATCTGCCTGAAAACAGGCATTGAGTTAGCGAATGACTATTTCGGAATCAGCGCCATGCGTTACCATGTTGAGCAAGTGCCTGAAGGAAAGAAACTTTCATTCAGGGATATGTTAAGCTCCATGACTCAGATGATTGGGATGTCTTGTTTCTTCAATCGAGAAGGCAAGATGGAAATCCGTGATTTAACTGAGTCAAATATCACGATCAACGCTGACAGTTACTTCTTGCATGGTTTAACCAAGAGCGAGATAGAGTATCAGATGGCTGGTATCACTTGTAAGACGGATAAGAAGCCTCTTACGGTTGGTATGAAGACGGGTCGGTCTTTGGAACTGGACAATGTCTTCATGACCCAGAGCGCTTTAAATGACCTGTATTACAAGCTGAAAAACCTGACTTACTACCCGTATAATCTAAACTACCAAGGGCATTTACTGCTTGAGGTTGGGCAGTGGGTAACCATTCAGACCAACAAGAAAGAAACCTTTAAAGTTCCTGTCTTAAGTCAGAGTTTTACTTTCAAAGGTGGTCTGAGAGGTCGTATCAGCGCAGATAGTAAGGCTGGAAACGATACTCAGTATTCTTACGAGGGTACGATTACCAAGCAGATTAAGCAACAAGATGGCATTGAAGCGAAAATCCAAGCGCAGATTGAAGCAGCAGACGCAGCTTTTGATGCTGAGTTCAAAAAGCGTAAAAAAGAGATAGATGACGGTATCGAACTTGCTAGGGCCAAGGCAGAAAAAGTCAAGCAAGAACTCTCTGACACTATCAATCAGCGCTTCGACAGCTTTGACAATGGTCCACTGAAAGAAGCCAAACGTAAGGCTGAAGAAGCATTGAAAAATGCTGGCGCAAGCAGCTTGCTTGCTCAGGAAGCTAAACGGATTGGGTTGGATTCTGTTGCCAAACTTGATGCATTCAAGTCCCAGGCTACGAGCGCTCAGATGACTTTGTCAAGTGATTTGGATGATTTAGCAAATGAAGTTCTATCGAAGCAAGAACAAATAAAAGATGAAGTTGATGAACAAGTTGAAGCACTAATACAGACAAAAAAAGAACTAGCTGGCGTGAAGTCAGCGCAAGCGATCTATGAAGAGTCGACGACGCGTAGACTGTCAGAACTGACCAACTTGGCTAATGGTAAGGCCAGCAAGTCAGAACTCACACAGACAGCTGAGGCGCTAGCTAGTAAGATAGCGAGTGTGCAGGTTGGGGGGCGGAATTATATCCGAGGAACAAGACGCATGGCTCTAGCCAGCGGATTGTGGACATCAGGTACCTTTAGACAATCAGGCGTTGGGACAGCAAAGACTATTGATGTATCAAACAGTCCAGCGACTGGATTTGATAAAGCAATACGATTGACCTCCAGTAACGCTAGAGACCAAATCGGTATTGCTCAGGACAGGTTTGAAATAATGCCAGGAACCTATACTGTGTCTGTCTGGGTAAAAGGTTCAGTTGGGCAAAGAGTTAAGTTACAAACTCATTGGGAGCCTGACGATGCAACAGGTATAAGTCCATATTTTATCTTGAAAGATGATAAATGGACATATTTGACATTTTCAAGCGAGCGAAAAAAAGCTGGAACCGTATCAATTGGCTATGTGTATCTCGTAAATGCTGATGCAGGAGAATACTTAGATGTTCTTGCGCCCCAGTTGGAAAACGGGAGTTTAGCGACAAGTCCGAAAGAAGCTCCAGAAGATACAGACGGCCAAATCTCAGCCGTCGAATCAACCTTTAAGCAACGGGCCGATTCACTTGATGCTGGTGTGAGAAGTCTGACTGAAGGTCTCAGAACCAAGGCGGATATCAGTGCACTCAACGTTACTGCTGAGAATATCAGACAGTCTGTGAAGAGTCTTGAGACAGACACGCAGAACAAGCTGAATCAGAAATTGAGTCAGGCCGAATTTGAGGTGCGGGCCGGTTCTATTCGTCAGGAAATCCTGAACGCAACCAAGGACAAGGCAGACAAGACTTTGGTTGTGGCTGAAGCTGGGAAATTACGTGAAGAATTTTCTAAAATGAAGGTCGGTAGTCGTAACTATGCTGAAGACTACGACTTTTCAAGAGGACTTTGGAGATATCATCAAGGGGACAATAGTCCACGAGATTGGACTATCTCAAACGGCGAATACAACGTCAAAGGTACGACTAACACTTGGAAGCAGATGCAGATTTTTTCAAAAGAAGGCAGTCGAGTGTCTGAAAAGGATTCGACAGCTCTTCTTGATTTGGAGATTGGCGAGACTTATACGCTTTCTTTTCAAGGAATTTGCTACTCTGGAAATTCTAGCGTTTGGGTCACTTTAAGAGCCAATCGAACAACACCTGGCAATACTGAGGTTATAGGTGGTAGATTCACTCTCACATCTAGCTGGCAGACTTATCAAGTCACTATTCCAGCGCTGACCAAGCCTGATAATTTTGACTTCTGGAGAATTATTCTCGGTTATGACGGGATTGGCCATGTAGCCTTTCGTAAAGTCGAATTAACCAGAAGCTCGACTCGTATAGATGCAGGTCCTGCTCCTGAAGATGGCCAGACGGATCTTGTCGTCGCTAAATCTGAATTTCAGAAAACTGCTGAAGGTCTGTCTGCTAAGATGACGGCAGTTGAGCGTTACGTCAATCAAGATGGCCAGCGACAAGAAGCATTGAGAAGATATACTCGAGAAGAGAGCGCTAAACAAGCGACGGCAGTCCGTGAGCTAGTTACGAAGGACTATGTAGGCAAGGCCACTTATCAAGAAGATGTGAAGGGTATCAATCAGAAGATTGAAGCTGTTAAAACTAGTGCGAATAAAGAAATCTCTAGTCAAATTGCAAGCTATCGTCAGTCCGTAGACGGTAAGTTCACGGATATTTCAAGTCAGATAACTACTTATAAGCAAGATTTGGGCGGTCAAATCAGTGGTCTATCAAATAGACTTACAAGCAGTGAGCAAGGAACCACTACTCAGATTTCAAATTTAAAGACTCAGGTAGCTACAAACAAGGATAATGCTGATAGTCAATTTAAGAATGTGACCAATCAACTAGCACGAAAAGTAGAGACTACTGACTTCCAGCGAGTCAAAGAAACTAGCCAGCTCTATGAGCGTATTCTAGGCAATACTGAAAACGGGATTGCGGATAAGGTTGCTCGCATGGCTATGACCAATCAGCTGTTCCAGATTGAGGTGTCTAAGAATGAAGGTCTGAAAACAGTCCAAAGACAGCTTGCTGACTCATGGTCCGTTCAGAACATCAACTCTGCTGGAGATATCATCTCTGGAATTAATCTTGGTGCCAATGGGCATAACCGCTTCGTTGGTAAGTTGACTCATATAACTGGCGAGACCTTAATTGATAACGCTGTTATCAAGTCAGCAATGGTTGATAAGCTGAAAACGGCCAATTTTGAAGCTGGTTCGGTCACGACTACGATATTAGACTCTGAAGCGGTCACGGCTGAGAAAGTGAAATTTGATGATGCGTTTATTAGGAAAATGGTTGCAAATGAAGCTTTTATTGACCAGCTGACTTCTAAACGCATTTTCACGACAAAAGTCGAGTCTGTCATTTCTAGCTCAACATTCCTAGAAGCTTACAAGGGTTGGATTGGTGGATTCCAATTGGGTGTTCACAATTCTGGTTCTGGCAAGTGGTTGACAGGTAAGAACCAATTTTCGGTCGGAATGGGGAACGGCGAAGGTGGCAATGAAACGACTGCTTTGTGGGTCAATTGGGGACACAATTGGAGCGAAGCTGGCTACTATGCTTGGTATGTCAAAAATAATGGTAAGATGTATTGCAAGAATACTGCTGAATTTTGGAAAACACCAATTATACATGGGGATCTAAAAGTAACTGGCAATATCATTTATGACGGAGGAACGTGGGTCTATTCTGATAAATATTCAAAAATTACCCCTCGTAATGGCTATCTTTACCTCTACTATAAAGATTCAAGTTATGACTGGATTCCTATGAATAAGGAAATCTCAGACCGTCGCTACAAATCAAATATCCAAGATAGTCAAGTTTCTGGCTTAGATGTTATTAAGAAATTGAAGACTTATAGCTATCGTAAAGAGTACGATGGCAAAATCGAGGACATTTCATGCGGTATCATGGCTCAAGATGTTCAGAAGTATGCCCCTGAAGCATTTTTCGAAAATCCTGACGGTGCATACTCATATCGCACATTTGAACTTGTGCCGTACTTAATCAAGGCCATCCAAGAATTAAATCAAAAAATAGAAAAAATGGAGAAAATAATAGCATGAATAACAACATGGACGCAGTAGTAAATCAATTAACACTTGATTCACTGACTAAAAAACTAGCAGTTAGTGAGCAAGGATCAGCTAAGAATGAGGCTCTTTATTTGTATGCAGCAAGCGAATTGCACACGATGACAAAGGTCCTAGAATATGACCCAGCTCTAAAAGAGTTATTTGAAGAAACACAAGCTAAAATGAAAGGAACTAACTAATGAATTACGAAGTAGCAATTAAACCTTATTTGAAAGGTGCAGAAAACACAACAGTAGTCGCAATCAAGATGGAAAACAACGGACGCTATTCTTACGAGCAAGTAGAATTGCACGGCGACCATACACAGGACAATGAAGCGACTTTGATTCAAGCAGTGCTAGACCATATTCGAACTGAACTTGACCCAACAAGCGCCATCGTGCAAACACAAGCGAAATTGCAAGAAGCTGAACAGAAATTGGCTGCGAATGAGGCTAAACAGACGGCTACAGACCAAGCAGTGAAGCATAATCAAGAAGAAACAGACCGCTATGGAAAAATCATCCATGCGGTCGTTTTAAATGCTGTAGCAGGCAAGACAATTGCTTATGGAACCAACTACAAGGAATTGGTTGAGTTGATTCCACTTGCTGAGGTTGGAAAACGTTACTTGGCACACGACTTGATTACTCTTGAAGACCCAGCACACGTTGAAGTGGACGGAGAAGGCAAGCGTATCTTGGTTCAGTTGAACAAGGAATTTACTTACAATGGCGAACCAGTCAGCGACTTTGCCCGAAATGGTCGTCTTGAAATGGACGGAACGGGCGCAGCATGGAAGTACGAACCTAAAGAATAGCGAGGTGCCTATGGACGTCTTACAATCAACAGAGCATTTCTTCATGAACGTGCTACCAGTTGCCACACCAATCGTTGTTGCTTGGTTGGGCTATAAAATGCCGAAGAAGACCAAGGAACAGACAAACCAAATCATTTCAGAATTGAATGATGTCAAGAAACAAATCAAAGATGTCCAGATTACTGCTGACGAGAACAACTCCAAAATTGACGAAGTACAAGCAAAGCTAAAACTACACGACGATGCGCACCTTGTTACGATGAGGATGCGCCTTGATCGTGATATTCGTAGAGCTATCCGTCGTGGTTTTACTACTAAGGATGAATTCTATGTAGTGGAAAACATGCACAATAGCTACAAGGCGCTTGGTGGTAATGGCTACATAGACCACTTGTACAACAATTTTGAAGCGTTGCAGATTAGAGACGACATCTTGATTGAAGATGAGAAAGGGGCGCAGTAAGGCGCTAGGAAGGAAAAACACATGCAACAAATTAATGAAATTATCACAAACGGAGCAGTAAGTATTGCAATTATTTTGCTTGCTATCGCAGTTAAAGCGGTCAAGGAGTACCTCATCAAAGAGGGCGGTGAAAAGACTGTCAAAATCGCTGAAATCCTAGCTAAAAATGCAGTTCATGCCGTGGAGCAGGTCGCATCTGAGACTGGCTTCAAAGGTGATGAAAAACTGGAGCAAGCTCGTGATAAAGTCCGAGCTGAACTTACAAAATACAACATCAGCATGACCGACCGTGACCTTGATACATTCATCGAGTCAGCCGTGGAGCAGATGAATGACGCTTGGAAAGGACAAGAGTAATGGATATCGATACAAGTAGACTAAGAACTGATTTGCCACAGGTTGGAGAGCAACCATACAGACAAATTCATGCACATTCAACAGGAAATCCCAATTCAACAGCCCAAAATGAAGCAGACTATCACTATAGAAAGGACCCTGAACTTGGGTTCTTTTCTCATGTAGTCGGAAATGGTCGTGTTATGCAGGTCGGGCCTGTAAACAACGGATCGTGGGATGTTGGGGGCGGTTGGAATGCTGAGACCTATGCAGCAGTTGAATTGATTGAAAGCCATAAGACACAAGAAGAATTCGACCGTGATTATAGGTTATACGTTCCGCTTTTGCGAAATCTTGCGGACGAAGCAGGCTTGCCAAAAACGCTCGATACAGACGACCTAGCAGGTATCAAAACGCATGAATACTGTACGAATAACCAACCCGACAACCATTCAGACCACGTTGACCCTTATCCTTATCTGGCAAAATGGGGCATCAGCCGTGAACAGTTTAAACACGACATTGAGAACGGCTTGAGCATTGAAGCAAGTTGGAAGAAAAACGATACTGGCTACTGGTATGTACACTCAGACGGCTCTTATCCAAAAGATAAGTTTGAGAAGGTCAACGGAACTTGGTACTACTTCGACGGCTCAGGCTACATGCTTGCAGATCGTTGGAAGAAGCACTCAGATGGTAACTGGTACTGGTTTGACAAGTCGGGCGAAATGGCCACAGGTTGGAAGAAAATCGCTGAGAAGTGGTACTATTTCGATGTAGAAGGCGCAATGAAGACGGGTTGGGTTAAGTACAAGGACACTTGGTACTACCTAGACGGTAAAGAAGGCGCTATGGTATCTAACGCTTTTATCCAATCAGCAGATAAAAAAGGTTGGTACTTCCTCAAGGCAGACGGAACAATGGCAGATAAACCAGAGTTCACAGTTGAGCCAGATGGCTTGATTACAACTAAATAATCTTAAAAAATAAATAGAAAGGAAAACTTTTCTAAAATGTGTTTCTACCCCACAGGACTCGTTCTTGTGGGGATTTTTTCGTTAAAAAGAGTAAGAAACATTGACTTTTTTAAAGAAAGATGTCATAATCAAGTTAATTCAAAAAAATATTATGGAGCGAGTAGGAGGAATTTGGTATGTTAAAAAATACAAAACAACCTCAATGCTTTAAGTCTTTTTTACTTGGTATGACAGCAATTGTATTGCCTGTTTGTAGCTTTAACCAGAACATTCCAAAAGTAAAAGCTGATACAGTCCCAGACTGGAAGAAAGTCAAAAGTGATTACAAGAAATCAACTATGGGCATTCAGAAAGAGGTAATGAAATTTGGATACCGAGAATAATAAAGATTTGATTGAAGTCAATAATATTGTTGATGAAGTCGAGCGCTTACCACATGAACAGCGTCAAGTAGTTCTGCAGAAGTTGGAAATCTATCAAGGTGATCTACCACATCCAGATATCCTCAAAGGGTATCAAGAGCTATATCCTGATGCTGCACAAAAGATTATTGATAATGGTATTGCAGAAAGCCAACATCGTAGAGAGATGGAAGATAAATACTTATCAGGGAATATCTCTTCTCATAAATTGGGACAGTTATTTGGCTTTTTAATCGCCCTCGTTGTTATTATCGGTGGAATTTACTTAATAGCGACAGATAAACAAGTTGCAGGTAGTGTTTTAACTGGAACTACTGCATTAGGGCTAATTGGTTTGTTTACAGGGAATAATCAAAACAAAAACAAAGACAAAGAATAGTTCTTTACCGCAGGCTCAGGCTTGCGGTTTTTTTGTTTGCTCTAAAATACGCTTGATAATCGCTTGAAAGTCTTGAAAATCTTTATAGATAGAGGGTTAGGAGCGTTCTTTTTCGCTTGAATACCATTTAAAAATGCGACGTGAAGCCGAAATAAAATTTGGGGACGAGCAGGAACCGTGATCATCGTCACGGTTTTCTATTTTGCAAAAACAGGCATTTTAACGATTAGAAACCCAAATTACAATCCTATTGTTCAAAAAAGCGTTTTCTTGAAGAATAGGGAGGAGTAATGGCAGGGTATTATTGTCAAAAACGGTGTTTTGTTAAAAATAAAAACAGTGAAATTACTCACTGATCCTTTTGGAAACTATTAGAATTAAATTGCAACCTTCTCAACTATACGGGCAAATATGAGTATGAAAATGAATACGATGATGAATACGATTTAAAAAAATGATAGCAATTAACGAAAATGATTTTAAAGAAAAATAAGTAAAAACTCAACTATTGAAAACCAATGACAACTATTTGTAAACGTTTTTAACTTATGGTATAATAAGCATTGTATTTATTGTATATGAATCTGGGGAAAAATCAAAGATATTTGAAGGATAATATGAGAACAAGGGAGAATATATGACCTTAGAATGGGAAGAAT